>ENA-UOJE01000321-UOJE01000321.1-human-gut-metagenome-genome-assembly--contig:-C23-NODE-321-length-58049-cov-12.203107_pt1 | contig 58049 bp, 51 predicted proteins | sample MGYA00242341_ERZ723888 | MGnify/ENA metagenome assembly ERZ723888 | reverse complement strand
GTTTGCAACTATTTGATTATTAGGGTTCAACAAAAGTCCCTCCCCCCCCTGCCCGACAGACGTTCAACTAAACTGCAACCGCCGCTTCGCATCGCAACTTGGCGACGATATTTAAAATGAAAAGTTTAATCTTATTACCTAGAAAATGCGGAGGGTTTACTTGTTAATGAATTATAATTAATCTAATATTTGTTTTTTTTATCGAAATATTGTCCATTTGGCAACCATAAGCAAAACAATGAATGCCGCAGTTTTGCTTACACTGCCAGCCCCCAATCCGAACCAGTCAAGCCTGTTGAGCGTTGCAGACGAAAGTATTCCGCCGGCTGACAATGGTTCAATGATATAACCGTAATAATTCATCTGATAATTACTTCACAATTAGGTAAACATTGGTTGTATATTCGAGGTTGGTTTCATTTTGTAGAAAAAATAATTTCAAAACGTGCTTGCCTCTACGACAATGACTTAAAGGTGTGATTTCTATCGAATCGGCTGTAGATATGCAATTTTTAACATTAAACAATTTGCTTTCTAAGTCAATTTTTGAAAGTTTGTAATTTTTGGATGTTTTTATTGAAAGTTCCTTTGTAGACGATTCTCCGAAATTCCAGATTAACACCTTTGGATATATGTTTGCTGGTGCTTCGATCTCAAGATGCAAACTCAACTCGTATTTTGAATTTTTCTTTTCATCTGTAGTAAGAATAAAACTCTTTTTCTGCACACCTTTTCTCTCTCCGATTGCAAATAGACCTTTAATTTCACCATTTTCATTTGGTTGGTATTGCTTTTTATCTAAATGTAATTTCGTACAATCGCACGAAGAGACAATATCAAGAATTTTAATAGCCGAGGTTGAGTTGTTTGTGAAACGAAAAGTGAATGGGTATTCTTTGATTTCACTTTTTATTTTGTCATTTATTTCTATATTATCAAAGACCAACTCGGCAAATAAAAATTGCAATGTAGAAGCGACGCTTATAATGATAAAAAAACTACGAAACATTTTGCTTATTTTATTATGTAGTTTAAAGTAGTTGTTGCAGTGTCTTTGCCATCTTCAAAAGTAATGGTAAGGTTGGAACTCGAATCCTGATTCGGATTCCCATTGTACTTAACAAATAGCTCAAGCCCGTTGTCGAAATTCTTTTTGTCAATAATTTTGAAATTGTTATCTGAAATGGAAATGTTTTTTATTTTCTTTGAGAAGCTGTCGTAATTTAGAATGATTGTGACACTATCTTGTTTTTGAGAGAAATAATACGAGTCAAGCATAAAAGAAGATTCCGGAAGTATTTCCCACGAGACTGGAATCGTTATTTTGTAATCTTTTTCGCCGTGTATTAAAAAGTTTAAATTCTCGCTAGAATTGCCCGTATCGGAAATATTTTTTACTTTTATATCGACAGAAAAAGTGGTAAATCTGCTTACAGAATTATCTGAAAATCTTACAAAACGCTTATTCGTCTCGCGAATTTCGTATTTCAGATTTTCCGGATTGTTAACAAGCTCAACGCTTGGAATTTGCTTTTCTGGAGTAGAGACATTTACAATTATTTGCGAATTCTTTTTTTGTGATTTATAGAATCGTCCCAGATTTATATATGCTGGCGAATATGAATAATAGTTGCCGACCTCTGATATTAGCTTCAATGACAATGGAGAATTCCTTGCGGAATTTTCAACTATTATATCTACCGATTTTCCTTCGAGAATCGATGCGGGATATTCAATGTCAGCCAAAAGTTTTACGCTTGAAAGCGGTTTTATTTCTTTCGGACAATTAACTTTTGTACAACCGCACGAGGCAGTTATCATATTAAGCTTTGCGGTATTAAATCCATAGTTTGAAATTTTGAATACTTGCGTAAACTTAATACTCCCATTGTTGTTAGACGGCAACAAACGTCCTGTATTTTTCACAGTGCCGTCAATATAGAGCGTATTGTGGAAATAGAAAAAATAGATAAAGGCTAAAGCAATTGACGTAAAGAAAATCCCTAATGCGACTTTGATGTGAATGTTCATTTTATTTAGAAGGTTTACATTTTGAGAACTTTCCGTATGCAAGTAAGGATATTCCGCCTATAATCATTATTAAAGAGGCAATATTTAGCTGTGTGAATTTTGACGGCGGTTTGAAGTTGTCGCCGACGGCTGTAAATATGATTTTATCGTTTGAACCCCAGTCCGATTTTTTTAAGATTTTTGGAGGATATGGAGGATCTATAATTTGTACATTATTTTCATCAATAACACGCACCACACTAAAATGCCCGATATCGGAATTCTCAGGTGGTGGAGTGTACATTATAAACAGACAATTTGGATTATCGTATAATTGTAGGGGTCGTAACCTTAGCGTATGAGTTTTTATTTCATATTCACCTAATACTCTTTCCAAATCTGCAATGCTTACTTTTGAATCTTTTTCGGGAACTAATTCTCTTTTTAAGCTCTCGTAATTTAAACTTTTGTTCAAAAAATGCATTACAATAAAAGTTGAATTAATTCCACAGGAATTCTTCATATCATCGATCGCAATTTTATATAAATTTATATCATTTAATGCGACTGGAGTATCGCGGATTTTTTCTAATGGATAAGCTTTCAGAAAGAAAAAACTCACGATATTAACGATTAATAGAATACAGAAATATATTCTTTTCACGATATTTTAGTATTTGTTTTCAAGGAATTGAAATTGAGTTTGTATCGTCTTTTTGTGAATTAGCCTTTTGCAAGCATTCATTGAGGATATTCGTAATAATTTCTTCCTTCTTCTTTATCGTCTTATTGTCTTTCAGGGTGCTAATAACATAGGTCTTATTATCTATGTAGTCTGTAAGCAGACAACCGTCAGGCAAAGGGAAAGATATACTTGCGGCTGATAGGGAATTTATTTTAATCGAATCTTTTTTAATTTTATAGTGTACTATACTCGAAATATTTCCATCGCCCCTCCCTCTATCTATCGTAAGTTCACATGGCATATATACGCCGTTAATTTTTATATAATCTGAAAACAAATATTTGCTTGGAGATTCAGGAACGATTATTTCCAATTTGTTTAAAAGCATTGATTTAGCATCAAAATACGCTATCATATGACCAAATGACAGACAGTAATTATTCGATTCCTTGTTGAACGTTAATTTTTCTATTTTTAGCTGTTTACGTATCATTTCTGCGTATGATATTAAATATCGTCCATCCGAAGCGGAAAAACTTCCCAATATACTGAAAATTTGGGGAATAATCGGATCAACTCTATTTATTATAGTCGCTTCTGACATTGAATTTTTTGATGTGAAAGAAAAATTTTTCACGTCCCGCTTCTTCTCGATGAACTTATTATTCGGATAAATGCTTGCGGTTAATGTCGTTCCATCCTTAACCAATTCAATGGTTGTGTAATTAAATTTGCACATTTCTTCATGCAATTGGTATATGTCGGTTCTATAGAAGTAATCAAGAGAGTTAAGAAACGCCTTTAGTTCTCCCAATATGTAAAAAGAAGTCTCTGTGACTTTATTATTAACACCGTATTCTTTTATTTCCTGTGTATATGAAAAATCAAAACTTATGGAATTAAAATTTGGCATTTGCTGTAGAAAATTGCCTTGTAGTTCGGATATACTGGCGTGTAGAAAATCCGTAAAGATAAATACGGTAAGAAGCATGAAATAATTCTTCATATTAATGTGCCTATTCATTTCCAGTTCCATCATCAGGACATTTTTCATTACTAGGAATTATATAGTATATATTATGAGATGGATCATTACTCATATTATTTTGAGGTATTTGCCATGTCCAATTTGTAGAATTTCCGGTTTTTGCACATTTATATAATTTGCAACCGCATTTAAATGTGTCATGTCTTTTTATTGTGCTTTTGACAGTAACACGAATCTCATATTGATCTTTTTTTTCATTAGGGCAATAGGGATGAGTTTTACCATGATTCGTATTAATATCGCAAACAGGAAATTCTTCGCGATATATGCATACATTCTTAGCCCCGCTTTTCTTATCAGATCCACATTCGGTAGGTTTCCCACCATATAAAGATTTTTTAGTCATTACATTAGGAGAACTCCATGAGCAAATTAAGGAAATAATGCCAAGGAAGACAAGTGTAACTCCATATTTTTGTATTTTTTTCATAATATTACCTTTCATTTTATAATTGTTAGATTTTCGTTGAATATTTTTGTTATTGATTTTCCGTTTTTTGTTAAAGTTGCTTCAATTTCGCCACGCTTTAAATATTTAAAAGTCGTTTTGCTCCCGTCAGATTTCTCGTAGCAAATAACTCTGCTTTGCTCGTCAAAAACTTTCTTCCAGATTGGCTTCCAGTTACCGTCATAATAGGTAATACTGTGTTCATTGTCGTCGCGTTTTACATTGAAAAGTATTTTACCATCTTTTACTTCTCGAATAATTCGACCTTTGTCATCATACAAAAAGAGTTGTTCTTCTGTTCTGCCGTCCGGGTGTTTTGTCTCTATTTTGCGCGGCTTGCCGTAGCAATTTGCGCTCATATTCTCGTAAATTTTCACAATATCTCCTCCGTCTCTTTGGTTTACGGAAACGCCTTTGTCGTTTCTATAAAAAATGTCCTCTTTCTTATTAGAACTCGATTTTCGTTTTAGATATTTATACTTATCAACATCGTCTTTATTCGGAATTGTGTATTCGTATGAATCCGCAAGCCGATTGTTTTTATAGAATTCTTCCCTTGCAATCAATCCGCCGTCTGATTCCCAGAAATATTTCTTCGTTTCACCGTTTTGCGTTATCGATAACTCACTCACTTCGCTATCGGAGAATTTGTAAGAATATTTTTTTATATGTTTGGCATCGGGAAAATCCGCTTGTTCGGCAAGCAGTTTCCCGTATCCGGATACTTCTGATACATTAAATTTTATCGTTCGTTTTTCTTTAACGAGATCTAAATATATCATACCGTCATTGTCGTATCTAAACAATATTATAGATCTTCCCTTTGTATTTATCTGCTTGAGTTTTCCCCCTTCGTACTCAAAAAACAATGTCGTGCCGTTTGAATATTTTACCTGATTCAAAAAGTTCCTTTTGAAGATAAATATCACGCCACAGCTTCCGGTTACCGAAAATCCGTTTGGAATTTCCTCCAATATCCAATTCTTACTCTTTGTTTCAAAGAGTTTCTTATTTTTGTAGCTTCGTTTTAAAACTAACGCACGACTGTCTGGCATCACAAATTTATAGGAGTCCTGCGTATCTTTTACGATATAAGTATCTGTAATACCGAACCACCAACCGTACCCAAATATTTTTGAAGCGGTTTTTCTGTTGCTATTGAAATTTGACGCCAAATTAATCTGGTTCTCTCCGTCAACATCTATATACCCGATGCGTTCGGTAATATCGACTTCCCCCAGAGCGTTTATTCCATCAAATGCCGTCATATTTGATACCGACCAAGAAACACCGCATGCCATAGCGGATACGGAGAAGATATAAATCGATATGAGAAAACAGATTACTCTCATTTTTTTCGCTCCTTCCATTCTTGCCACCATCCTTTATAGATTGCGATATTCCCCGACCCTTCTTCTGATAGTTTGCACCCAAGCTTTTCGGAATCGTCGCAATCATTATCTGCGCAATAAACTATTATCAACCCAAAATTCTTAAGATTATATTTTTTATCGGTCTTATTATAAGAAGCATTAAAACCTATCAACGGGAGGCTTATTGCGTTTGGGATATGCTCCGACTCAAAAAAAACTGTTAGGCGGGGGTCTATTACAAGTACGCTTTTCGCCCCTATTCTTGGTTTTAAATCGGCAAATTTTATGGTCTGTAATTTGACTCCATTGGCAAAGGATATGAAAGGCACTAAAACCAAAATAATCTGGCTTAGGTAGAATAAAATTTTCATAAAACCTTTCACTATTTCTGCGTTTTTCCCAATTTTTTTATATTTATTTCATTTAGTCAAGATAATTTTTAAATGCATTCTATGATTTCTTATACCCATCAAAGGTTTTTATTCTGAATTATCGCAATCTGCATTTTTGGTAAATATGGGTTACGGGAAATGAATATGAATTATATCAGTGACGGTGAATGCGCCTTTCTTGTCCTTGCTCCGGAATTAACGGCAACGGGGAATTTTTTCTGCTCGAACAAAATTGTGTTGATTTTGCAAAAAATAATAAGTTGGGTATAATCGCATTGAATTTAAATCGGTCGATAGCGAAATAGTTTCAGGCGAAAGCAAGTGGTATTATCGCCTTGAATCCTCTTAATCTATCGGGATTTACACTCAGAAAACGAAGCGTGACATTATTGGGAGATTTGACAGATGTCCCTTTTTTGTGAACAAAAGCATAGGACAGAAAATATTAAGCAAAGGCCTTGAAAACATTGTAAAAAAGGTGGCTTCTGGCAAAACTCTCACAAGTGCGGAGAGAAGCTTGGTTGAAAAAGCCTATGGCACAAGTGGAGATGTTAAATTCGCAAAAACTATCGTAGAGCTTTCCGAGATTTTAGGCGTTTCAATATTCTGTAGAACGGGCGATTCAACTGCCACTCGGTGTCTAGATTTTTCTTCATCTCAAAAGTTGACATCGGTAAATAGCCTTAAGAATTTATCTTCATATAGGTTTATTTAGACTATTTGGATATTTATAATATTTTGATACAATTACGGGTGAATTAAAGAACAAGGTCGATTCTATTTGGGATACAATCTGGACTACGGGTATTACAAGTCCAATCACTGTTTTGGAGCAAATAACTTATTTGCTCTTTATGAAACTTCTCGACGACAGCCAACTCAAGCGAGAGGCAACCGCAAATGCCTTTGGCGTAAAGCTTGAAAATGCGGTTTTTAAAAATGGCGAATGTGTCGTGAGTGAGGTTTCGCGCGGCGGTTATTTCCTTTTGCAGGTATGCGTTTTGCTGCATTGCCTCGGCAATGGCCGCGTGCGCCTTTAATTCGGGATAGGCCTCAACTTGCGGAAAGAGTCTGCCAAAGGCCATGTCAAGCTGGTTGGATACGGTGTTCCTTGAAGAGTCGTTCAGATTTACTCCACCCCTGTACGCGGCGACGGCCTTCATGACGTCTTTGTCCAAGTCTATTGCTTTGCCTACGAGGCTTGCCACGTTTTTTAGGATTATTACGCGCTGTTCTATGTAATTGTCGATTGTTGAGGCGTCGGCTTGCAGCTTTTGTTGCAGTTTTCTAAAATAGTTGGCCGCGGAAATTTTCATAAAAATGAAAATAATTCCGGGCAGAATGCCGCACACCCATAAAAGAACCTCAAACAATACGGAGCCCCAGCCAATTTTTACCGGCAGCTGCTTCTGTATCACGTTAATGTCGCGCCCGCCCGCTTCAACGGGAGATGTAAGTTCGTCTAATTCATTGGCCATGTGGAAAATTTTTATGTAAAAAGCCGCCAGTTCAAGGAAATTCTAATCCCGTTGTATGAATATGCGTCATACTTAATTGCAAGTGTGCGCTTGCAGCGTTTCGCGGAGGCAATTTTTTCATCTAAAAATACTATGAAAATACATGCCGCTAAGAATGTGCGGCGCGCAATTTTTAATGCTTTTCAGAATCGGCTTCGGCAGTCTCGGCGTTCCCGCTTTCGCGGTTGAAGCGCATCGATATCAGCCGCGTGACTCCGCGCTCCTGCATGGTCACACCGTATATCGTTTTCGCCGCCGACATTGTGCGCTTGTTGTGAGAGATTACGAGGAATTGCGAGTAGCGCGTAAACTCTTTTAGCATGTCGGTGTACCTGCCTATATTGGCGTCGTCGAGAGGCGCGTCGAGTTCGTCGAGCACGCAGAACGGGCTCGGCTTTACCATGTATATCGCAAATAGCAGCGAGACTGCCGTCATCGTGCGCTGGCCGCCCGAAAGAAGGGAAAGGCTCTTTAAAACCGTTCCGGGCGGGCGCGCTACAATCTCTATGCCGCTGTCGAGCACGTCCTCGCTTTCGACGAGATTCAAGTCGGCTGTTCCGCCGCCGAATATTTTGTCGAATGTAAACGAGAAATTCTTTCTTATTTGTTCGAAAGTCTCCGAGAATAGTTTTTGGGAAGTGGAATTTATTTCGTCGATATCGGCAATCAGCGCATTTTTCGACGCCCACAAGTCGTCGGTTTGCGCTTTTAGGAAGTCGTACCTCTCTTTAAGTTCGGCATACTCCTCTATTGCAACGAGGTTTACGGCCCCCATTGCGCTTATGCGCTCGCGCAGTTCGCGGACCTCTTCGCCGACTGCCGCGAAATCTACGGAGTCCATTGCGGCGAAGTCCTCCTCCGTGGGTTCGCCTCTCTTGCCTTTGCTTTTAGCCTCGATTTCGCCGTCTTCAAGCTCGTCGAGTTTTATTTTTGTCTCAAATTCTTCGTCCGCCTTCCAAAGTTCGCGCTTCCAGTCGGCCGTGGCGATGGAGACTTCGTAGTCGTTTAAAATTCTTTCGGAGATGTAGTCGAGCTTAGAGCGCAGGCGGGCGGAGCGCACGTCCAATTCGCTCTTTTGGGCAGAGGCGCGCATATGCTCCTCGCGCAGGCCGACGAGCGACGTTTCGTATTCCGAAAGGCGCGTCTCTTCCGCCGACAGCTTTACGCGGAAGGCCTCTATTTCTTCGAGGGCGGTTTCGAGGCTCTGTGCAAGCGCGGCGGCGCGCTCCGTCTCCTCGGAGGTTTCGCGCTCCAAATTTTCAATTTGCGCCCTTATTGATTGTGATTCGGACTCGCGCCTTTCTATTGCAGCTTGCGCTTCAGCCTGCTGGACCTTTATCGCTCCCAATCCGCGCTCCAAATTTTCCAAGCGGGATTTTTTTGACGCAAGTTCAATGCGCGTTTCCGATAAGACCGCAAAGCGCGCGTCCTTAGCTTCCCTGAGTTCCGCGAGCTCGGCCTCCCTTTCGGAGATTACCCTCTTTGAGGATTCCACTGCCGACTCCGCCTCTTCAAGCGCCTTTTGCGCGCGGTCGAGCCTGTCCTGAACTTCAAAGCGCGAGTTTTCCATCGACTGCATTTCCGCATTTTTCCTTTGCAGATCGGTTTCCTTCGCGCCCATCTGGGAATTTGCCTCGTTTGTCTGGGCGTTGATTGCGGATATTTCCCTCTTGATTTCCGCCGCGGCGTTTTTCTTGTTTTCTATTTCGGATTCGGCGGCGTCCATCATGCTTTGGAGAGCCATGGCGGCCTCGTTGAGCGCGGTGAGGTTGTCGTTATCGGAGTCGATTTCGCTTTTCAGCCTCTTTATTTCGCTTGCGCGTAGCAGAAAACTGCTTTCAGTGTCGCGCTTTTCTCCGGTGGAGGCATAGACTGTCCCGCGGGCATCGAGCATTGAGCCGTCGCGGGCAACTGCGCAGAAAAATTTAAATTCGGGGTTTTCGGAGACGAATTTTGCAAAGTCAGAAATATCCTCGCAAAAATAGCAGCCCGCAACGGCGTTGCGCGCGTATTCGGCAATATCCTCAGACTGGCATTTTACTACGTCGGCCGCTTTTTTTATGGTTGGCGGCAACGGGAAGTCGGCGCCGGAAAACGCCGATTGCGCAAGCTGGAAACATGCCTTGCCGAGGTTTCGCTCGCGCAAGGCGGCGAGAATTTTTGAGAGCTCTGAGGCGTCGGGCAGGGCGACTGCGTCAAGCGCCGGCCCCATTAAAGTTTCAAATGCGGACGTCCATCCTTCTTCAACTTCGAGGTGCTGGCTTACGATTTTTGCGGAATCCGCCGGCAGGCAGTCGTTTAGCGCGCCTTTCATTATGGATTTAATCCCGTCCGAAAAACCCTCCATTCTCGACTGGAAATCGTTTAGCAGCCCGAGCCTTGCGGCTTTGCTCGCGATTGCTCTGTCGGCTTGCTGTATTTCGGCCTGCTTGTCTCTGTACTGCCTGCGCAGCTCTTCTATTTTCGACTGCTGCTCCGCAACGTCCGCGTCTGCCTCTCCAAGCCTTTCGTTTGCTCCGTCAAGCGCCTCAGCAAGCTCGAGAATGCGCCTTTCGAGCGATTGCGACTCCTCTTTTATTTGGAAAATCGAATCAGACAGTGCTGCGTGGCGCACTTGGTAGGATTTTAAATCCAATTCGAGCGTGGTGCAGTTTGAGCGCAGCCGGGTTATGGTCCCGTCGTTTACGAGGGCGTCTTGTTTGGCCCGCGACAACGCGGACTCAGCTTCGCGTATGGATTCCTCTATTTGCGTAAGCTCTCCCGCCTGCTGCTTAAAAACTTCGTCGTCGGCCATAACGAGCTCGAGCTGCATTTGCTTTACTTCGGCATCGCCCTTTGCCTTGCCTTCTAGGGCAGAAAGTTGCTCGCGCAAGGTTTCAAGCTCCTTAGAGATTTGCGAAAGCCTCTCTTCGAGGTCCTTTTTTCTAACTTGAGCGAATTCCGAGCTCCTTTGCGCCTGCTCCTTCGCCGAGCGCGTCTCGGCTGCGTTTTGGCGCAAGGTTTCAAGCTCCGCGAGCATTGCCGCCCTTTGGCTTCTCATCGCTGAAAGCGACTCTTCGCTCTCCGAAAGCCTCTGGGTTAGAGAAAAAATTTGCGCCGACACTTCTTTGAGCGACTCCGCGTCGCGCGCAAGTTCCGCGCTCTGTTCGGCGTAGCTCTTAGCGTTTAAAGCGAGGTCCAGATGCCGCAAGCGGTGGCTCAGGCGCTTGTAGCGCAGGGCCTTTGACGCCTGCCTTTTGAGGGTTCCGATTTGCCGGGAAATCTCCTCGATTCTGTCGGTCGCGCGCGCGAGGTTTTGGTCTACGAGAGCTAGCTTGTTTAGAGCCTCCCTCCTTTGCGTCTTGTATTTTGTAATACCCGCCGCCTCCTCAAATATCGCGCGGCGCTCGCCGGGATTCGACGATAGTATCTGGTCTATTTGCCCTTGCACCATGAACGAGTACGATACCCGCCCTATGCCGGTGTCCATAAACAGGCTTTGAATATCCTTTAATCTGCCTGCCTTGCCGTTTATAAAATAGTCGCTGCCGCCGTCGCGCGATACTTTGCGGGTGATTTCGACTTCGTTAAAGTTTGTGCCAAGCTGTTTTTCGCAGTCGGAAAAGAGCAGGGACACTTCGCAGAATTGGAGCGGCTTGCGCGTTTCCGTCCCCTGGAATATGACGTCCTGCATTTTCCCGCCGCGCAGGGCCTTTGCGCTTTGCTCGCCAAGCACCCAGCGGATAGCATCGACTATATTGCTCTTGCCGCAGCCGTTGGGGCCGACTATGCACGTTATGCCGTCGGTCAGCGAAATTGTCGTCTCGTCTGCGAAGCTCTTGAAGCCGTTTATCTTTATCCGCTTTAAGTACATTTTACGGTGGGCAAATTAAATTATTTGGGCTATTTTATTGAGTTTGCGAAGTCCGCGATGGCGTTGTCGAGATTCTCCGGCTTGCCGCCGCCCTGCGCAAAATCCGGTTTGCCGCCGCCCTTGCCGCCTATTTGGGAGGCTATTTGGCGGACTATGTCGCCGGCTTTGAATCCGGCTTCAACAGCGTCGCTTCCGCACAGCGCCATGACGGTCGCCTTTTCCCCGAACTTAGCGCCGAGGGCGACAACACCGCCTCCGATTTCTTTTGCTATCTTAACGGCAAGCTCCCGCATCAGCTGCGGATTTTCAGCCTCGACCACGGCGGCTACTATCGGCACGGAGCCTTTTGCGATAATCTTCTTGGCTGCGAGCTCCCGCGCGGCGTTGCCCGCATTTTGGCGGAGAAAATCCCTCAGCTTTTTTTCAATTTCGTCGCGGGAGGAAATGAGCTTTTCAATTCTGTCGGCAATTTCCTCCTGCTTGCAGGATAGTTCGCGCGCGGCATGCGAGAGCGAATCCTGCATGGCGTCTATCTTTTTCAGCGCGGCCGTTCCGGCGACTGCCTCTATTCTGCGCGTCCCGGACGATATCGCAGATTCGGACACTATTTTTATAAGGCCTATTTCCCCTGTTGCCGAAACGTGTGCGCCGCCGCACAATTCCTTCGAAAAGTCTCCCATCTCTACGAGCCTCACGACCGCCCCGTACTTCTCTCCAAAGAAGGCGAGAGCGTTTTTGGGAATCTCGCGGAATGGCATTTCGCGCCACTTCACAGGGGCGTTTTCAAGAATCTTTTTGTTGGCGAGGTTTTCTATTTCGCGCAGTTGTTCTGTCGTTGGCGCTTCAAAGTGGGTAAAGTCGAAGCGGAGCCTGTCGGGATCGACGTACGAGCCCGCCTGCCTTACATGCGTTCCCAATACTTGCCGCATCGCCCAGTGAAGTATGTGGGTTGCGGAGTGGTGCCTTTCAATAGCTCGGCGGCGCACTATGTCCACCGTCACCGACACTTCCGTTCCTATGCAGTCCTTTTTAAATACTCCCTTTCGGACTTTGTGCAGTATGTGGCCTGCGTTGTCCATTTTAGTGTCGAAAACCTCGCGGGCCGTGCCGTTGATTTCTATAAAGCCGGTGTCGCCAACTTGCCCGCCTTTTTCAGCGTAAAACGGGGTTTGGGGCATTATTACAAAATCGGCGTCGGGACCCTCGACTATCGCGCTTATGGAGGTCGCAAAATCGGAGAGGTTGGCGTGGTCGTAGCCGGCAAACTGCGTGGCGTGCTCCACTTCCGCGGCGTCGGACACGCTTATGACTTCGCGCGTTTGGGCGTTGCGGGCGCGCTCGCGCTGCTTGTTCATTTCAACCTCGAAGCCCTTTTCGTCCACGGGCATATTGCGTTCGCGCGCGATGAGCTGGGTGAGGTCGAGCGGGAAGCCGTAGGTGTCGTACAATATAAACGCCTGTTCGCCAGAAATGCTGCCTTCCGTGACCGTTATGTGGTCGAGAAGCTGCAAGCCCCTGTCGAGCGTGCGCGCAAAGCTCTTTTCCTCGTTTTCTATTACTTTTAAAATCACCTTGCGCTGCTCTTTAAGTTCCGGGAAAACCGGCGACATCTTTTGGATTACGGGATCGGCGAGCTTTGTGAAAAATCCGTATTCAAGCCCGAGCCTCTTTCCGTACATTATCGCGCGGCGCAGAATCCGCCTTAAAACGTAGTTGCGCCCTTCATTGCCGGGAATTATGCCGTCGGCTATGGAGAATGTAATTGTCCTGATATGGTCGGCGAGAACTCTAAATACGCAGTCGGTAAGCTCCTGCGACGACATATCGCGCGGATCCTTCGGAAGGGTGCCTTTGTAGGTCTTGCCGGACATGTGCGATATGTGGGTGAAAATATCGGTGAACAGGTCGCTGTTGTAGTTGGAGGCAAGCTGGGTGAAGTCGGTGAAATTCTTTGTGGTGGCGATTATCCCGGCGACCCGCTCGAATCCCATGCCGGTGTCGATATTTTTATTTTTCAGCGGGCGGAAAGTTCCGTCTGTTTCGGCGTTGAACTGCATGAAAACGAGGTTCCATATCTCGATGCAGTATGGGGAGCCAGCGTTTACGAGCGCTCCGTCCGAGTCTCCCTTCTCGGTCAGGTCCATGTGTATTTCAGAGCACGGTCCGCACGGGCCGGTCTCGCCCATCATCCAGAAATTGTCTTTTTTACCGCACTTCTTTATATGGATTTCAGGCGACATGCCTTCGTCTTTAAAAATCTTTTCCCAGATGCGGTACGCTTCGGCGTCGAATTCCGAAGGCTCGCCTTCGCGGGGATCGTAAACTGTCGCGTAAAGCCTTTCTTTTGGGAAGCCCCACACGCGAGTGAGAAGCTCCCACGCCCATTCTATCGCCTCTTTCTTAAAGTAGTCGCCGAACGACCAGTTGCCAAGCATTTCAAAGAAAGTGTGGTGGTAAGTGTCGAAGCCGACGTCTTCGAGGTCGTTGTGCTTGCCGCCGGCGCGTATGCACTTCTGGGTGTCCGCCGCGCGGCGGAAGGGGGCCTTTTCCTCTCCGAGAAAGTACGGCACAAATTGGTTCATGCCGGCGTTCGTGAACAGGAGGTTTGGCGACGTCGGCATCAGCGACGCCGACGGGACTATCGTGTGCCCTTTCGAGTTGAAGAAATCCAGAAAGCTTTTTCTTATTTCCGTTGAGGTCATATATTTTTGTGCGTAATATTTTTGCCTGTTATTTATTTCGTTCGGCGCAAGAGCGGCGGCGTTTGCCGTTGCCGCCGTATTAAAACCGCGCCGCGGCGGGGAAGGGAAGATAAAAAATTCCCTGCCGCGCGGCGAACTTCGATTAGAGCCTTTCGATTACGGCCGCAGCCATCTCGTCGGTGGAGACCGCCTGCTTGCCGAAGGCTATATCAGCCGTGCGAACGCCGGAGCATACGGCGTCTCTGACAGCAGCCTCGATTTTCTTGGCGGTGGAGTCGCGCCCGAAAGAGTAGCGCAGCATCAAGGCGGCGGAGAGAATCTGCGCGCAGGGGTTGGCTATTTTCTTTCCGGCGATGTCTGGTGCTGTCCCGCCGGCGGGTTCGTACAGACCGAATTTGTTTCCGAGCGAATTTTTCGACACTCCCAAAGACGCGCTGCAAAGCATTCCCAGCGACCCGCAAATAACCGCCATTTCGTCCGACAGAATGTCGCCGAACATATTTTCCGTAAAGAAAACGTCAAATTGGTTGGGATTGCGGGCAAGCTGCATGGCGGCATTGTCGACGTACATGTAGGAAAGCTCCACTTCGGGGTAGTTTTTCTTGAAAAATTCGGTGACTATCTTGCGCCAGAGCACTGACGTTTCGAGGACGTTTGCCTTGTCGATGGAGCATACTTTTTTGCCGCGCGCCATTGCTGTTTTCCCTGCGACGTCTGCAATGCGCTCTATTTCGCTTTTGCGGTACATCATAGTGTCGCATGCGGCGGGTTCGCCGTCGATTTCAAAAGTCTTTTTCTCGCCGAAGTATATGCCGCCTGTCAGCTCGCGTATGCAGACGATGTCTATGCCTTCGGGTATGCGCTCCGATTTTAGTGGGGAGGCGTCTGTAAGCTGCGGGTAGAGGAGCCCTGGGCGTATATTGGCGAAGAGTTTGAATATTTTTCTTAGGGGCAGGAGAGCCGCGCGTTCTGGCTGTTCGTTAGGCGGCAGGTTTTCCCATTTCGGGCCGCCGACCGAGCCGAAAAGAATGGCGTCCGAATTGCGGCACTGTTCTACCGTGGATTCGGGAAGGGCCTTTCCGCAAGAGTCGATTGCCGCGCCGCCGACGTCGCAAATTTTATACGATAGCTCGTCGCCGTCCTTGCGGCACGCTGCTTGTAGAACGCCGAGCGCGGCGTCCATTACTTCCGGTCCGATACCGTCTCCGGGGAGAACTGCAAATTTGAGTGTTGCCATATTTGTACCTTTTTGTTTCGGCGAAAAATGCGCCTCTAAAATAAATTAAATGAGTAAAACACCTTTCCTCTCCGATTTCCACAAAAAATTTTCGCCATCAACCCCGCGAATTTTATCTAAAACCAGTCTTTTATCGTAAAAATGCGGAAGTATTGGCGTAATTTTCTCGCGGATTGCTAAATATTTTGCAGCGGTTGCCGCAAGATTCCCCGCTGCAAGGCATAAAGAGAGCTTGTCGCAAAAAGTTGGGGGAGATTGCGCAGAAGATTTATTATATGCGCCTAAAGCAATGTCGCGCAAAAAGCGCTTTCTCCCAAATGCGGGTTTTACTTCGGCACCGGAAGGGCTCGGCGGTGCGCGTGGACTGGTATTTTATAAGACGCGCATTGCCGCATGCTAAAAAAGTGCCGCTTCTATTTAATAGACAGTTTGGCCGCGACTGGGAAGTGGTCGGAGGGGTATTCTGTGCTTTTCGCGCGCGGAGCCCCGACGTCGGAGGATTTGTCGCGGATTACACAATAGTCCAAAACTCCGATTCCCTCTGAGACTAATATATAGTCTATTCTGTGCGGAACGGGCTTTCCCGTGAAATTGTGGAAAGTGCCGCCGGCGGATTTTGGGGGAAGGGAGCACTCGAGCATTGAATCTTTGAAAGATTTATCGGAAAATATTATTTTCATGGGTTCTGAGTCCTCGCGGGCGTTGAAGTCGCCGACGCATACAAACGGCAGCCCTCCCGATATTTCTTTAACTTTTTTTATAAGAAGCTTTGCGGACTCGGCCCTTGCAATTTTGCCCTTGTGGTCGAAATGCAGGCTGAAAAAGAAAAACTTTTTATCGGTTTTCAGGTCGCGGAATTTCCCCCATGAGCAGATTCTCTTGCAGGCGGCGTCCCAGCCCATAACAGGCTTTTCGGGAGTTTCCGCAAACCAAAAATCTCCCGAATCGAGAAGCTCAAAGCGTTTGGGATTGTAGAAAATCGCGGAGGTTTCGCCGCCTTTAACGCCGTCTTCGCGGCCCTTGCCGATATATTTAAAGCCGGTTCGCGCGCTTATATCGTCGAGCTGGTGAAAGTGGCCCTCTTGCGTGCCGAAAATGTCAAAGCCGCGGCTTTTCGCGACGGCCGCCACGCTGTCGCGCCTTATATTCCATTCGCCCGATGTCGGAGTGGGGGCGAGCTTTATGTTAAAAGTTGCAGCCGTAAACGGTTCCGAACCGTTTTCAACAGGGGTGCACCCCGCCATCGCGGCCAACGCTATTGCCATAAATAATCTAAATAACATTTTATTATAGTATTGGCCGTACCTCAAACAGTCAATATTAATCATATTGAAAAAAAGCTTTTCAAAACGCGCGTTTGGGGTAGTCTTGCGAAAACAGTATTTTTATGGAAAAGGTTTTCTATCTCACAACTGCAATCGATTATGCAAACGGTTCGCCGCACCTCGGCCACGCCTACGAAAAAATATTGAGCGACGTAATAGTTCGCCACAAGCGCATGTGCGGCGTAAAGACGTACTTTTTAACGGGGCTTGACGAACACGGTCAAAAAGTCCAGCAAAGCGCGCGCCGCGAAGGCGTCGAGCCCTCCGTTTTGTGCGACAGGCAGGCGGAGAAATTCCAGAGCCTATGCTCAATACTAAACGTCTCCAACGACGACTACATAAGAACTTCCCAGGAGCGCCATAAAAAAGTCGTAAAAAAAATACTCCAAGACCTCTACGACCGCGGAGAGATATACAAGGCTGAGTACAAGGGCTTTTATTCCGCGCGCCAAGAGCAGTTTTTGCAGGAAAAAGACAAGGTCGACGGAAAGTGGCCCGAGATATTCGGAGAGGTGGTCGAGATTACCGAAAGCAACTATTTCTTTAAGCTTAGCGCATACCAGCCGTGGCTTGTCGAATTCATAAAGACGCACGAAGATTTTATTTATCCGAGATTCCGCGCAAAGCAGGTAATGGAGTTCCTGAAAGAGCCGCTTAACGATTTGTGCATATCGCGCCCAAAGGAACGCCTCGAATGGGGAATAGAGCTTCCGTTCAACCCCGATTACGTGACGTACGTTTGGTTCGACGCCCTCGTAAACTACATCTCCGCAGTCGGCTACGGCACGGAAGAATTTTCAAAATATTGGCCGGCGGACTTCCACGTTATAGGCAAGGACATACTCGTCCCGCCGCACTCCGTTTATTGGCCGATTATGCTAAAAGCTATTGGAGTGGAAATGCCGAAATCGCTTCTGGTCCACGGTTGGTGGATGTCATCGGGCGAGAAGATGTCAAAGAGCCTCGGAAATATCGTGAACCCGCTCGACCTTGTCGAAAAATTCGGGGCTGACGCGTTCCGCTACTTTTTGATGAGAGAAATGAATGTGGGGCAGGATTCCGACTTCTCGATAGATTTGTTTGTCACAAGGTACACTTCGGACCTTGGAAACGACCTCGGAAACCTCGTAAGCCGCCTGCTAAACATGCAGAAGCGCTATTGCGGCGGGGTTGTTGCGCCGGCAAAGGTCGAGGAGGATTTTGAAAAATCGCTGAAATCCCTCGCCGCCGAGACTGCCTCAGAGGCTCTGCGCCTTTGCGACGGAATGCAGTTTCACTTGGCTCTCGAAAAGATTTTTGCGTTCGTTCGCGCGATAAACAAGTACGCAGAGCAGCGCGCCCCGTGGAAGCTCGCAAAGAGCGCGGAAGCGTCGGACAAGGAAAAGCTTGAGACTACACTTTCAAATATGGCGGAAGCCCTGCGGATTGCGTCGGTATTGCTCGCGCCGGTTATGCCGACTGTTTCGGAAAAAATACTTTCGCTCTTGGGACAGCCTAAGGCTGAGAGATACGAGGGAAATATCGAATGGTCGAATAGGCTCGAAAATTCGACTTTGGCGGCTCCCGAGATTCTATTCCCGCGAATCGGAGAATAGAATAAGCGCTATAAAAAAACGCCCGCGCGCAACATTGCGGCGGGCTTTTTTTTGCGAAAGCGGACAGCAATAAATCTGCTTGCCCAATTTTTTCCAATATGGGAAAATTGGTGAATGTTTTTAGATTTTATTAAGATTTCCATATCGTGTGCGCTTGCGCTTTCAGTTGCGGCGTGCGCGTCGCACGGGCTTCCGAAAATAGAGCGCGATTCCAACAAAACGGCGAGGCTCGTGGTTGAAGGAAAGCCTTTCGTAATACTTGGCGGCGAGTTTTTGAATTCGAGCGGCTCGACTGCGTCGGACATGCAAAAGCACTGGGACGAACTTGCCGACTTAAATTTAAACACTGTGCTTCTGGCTGTTGCTTGGGAACAGATAGAAAAGAGCGAAGGAGTTTTCGACTTTTCGGAGATAGGAAAGATAATCTCGCAGGCGCGCGAGCGCAAAATGAAATTGGTACTGCTATGGTTCGGAAGCTGGAAAAACGGATTTTCCGGATACGTTCCGCATTGGGCCATGCGCGATATAAAACGCTTCCCGCGCGTTAAGAATAAAGACGGGCAGAACAGGCCGTGCCTTCCGCCATTCTCGAAATCTGTTTTGGAAGCGGATAAAAAGGCGTTTGTGAAACTCATGGAATTTGTCGCCGAAGCCGACCCTTCGGGGGAGGTCGTGATAATGGCGCAAGTTGAAAACGAGATAGGGCTTTTGGACGATTCCCGCGACCGTTCGGAAACAGCCGAAAAACTATTTTCGGAAAAAGTTCCTGGAGAGCTGATAGACCGCGTTAAAAGCGCAGCGGTGTCGGAAGAAATATCGGGAGCTTGGGTTAAAAACGGCAAGAGGGAGTCCGGCAGCTGGGCGGAAGTTTTCGGGCAGGAAAATATGCTCGCGGACGAGATGTTTATGGCGTGGCATTACGCGCGTTTTGTCGATTCCCTCGCGGCGGCCGGAAAGGCCGCGCATAACATTCCAATGTATGTAAACGCGTGGGTTATTTTCCCGGAGAACCCCAAGCCGGGGCAGTATCCGAGCGGCGGCCCGAACAGCAGAATGCTGGACGTTTGGCAAACGGCGGCTAAAAATATAGATTTTATATCTCCCGACATCTACGTTGCGGATTATCCCGCTAAGCTTAAACAATTCCACAGAAACGGGAATCCTATTTTTGTTCCCGAGGCTTGCGCATTGTGGCTGGGGGACAATATGAGCGCGCAGGCAAAGGCGTTTTATACGATAGGCGAATTTGGCGCGATAGGGTTTTCGCCGTTTGCCATAAACCACCGCACATATACAAAATCTCATCCGCTTTCGAGCGCCTACAAAGTCCTTAAAAATATTTCGGGCGCGATATTTGCGGCGGAGGCCGGAAAAAATATGCGCGGGTTTATGCAGACTGCCCAAAAGTCGGACGTACTGGATTTTGGCGACATAGTTGCGAAGGTGTCTTACGCTTTCCCGTATAAGGGGTACGGGCTGATAATAAGGCTGTCTAAGGAGGATTTCCTAATTGCGGCAAGCGGGGTCTATGTAAAGTTCTTGGCAAAAAGCGGCAATTCCATAGCCTATGGATTAGTCCGCGAGGGCGAATACGAAAATGGCGAATGGAGAACATCGAGGTACATAGGCGGCGACGAGGGGGGACTTGTAAACTTAAAGCTTCCGCCGGTATATTTGACTTCCGATGCGAGCGAGTCCGACATATCCGTAATGAGGGTGCATATTTTTGAGGTCGAGAATACGACAACTTCAAATTCCCAGATTTTTTAAAACCAAGTTTGCGCTGCTATAATCCGCTTCTAATTTTGCGCTGAAAACTTTGCGCATTGCGTGCGGCGGCTGGCTGTTTGAAGCCGGCGCGCCGCCGTTTGATTTCTGGCGGCCGGCTCTCTGACTTTGCGGGTTTTGCCGCGATAAAGAAGGAATGTTGCAGTGGGTAGCGCAAGGGAAGCATGGGAAAATTGAGTAAGTAAATGTGGCGATATTTGGAGAATTTTTCAAAAGGGGGCGGATATAGATGCGCATTGTGTAAAAGTTTTACTGCGCATACGCAATTTTTTTGAAATCCCGCAGGGGAAATCTGCGGCGGAGTCTCGAGAAAGGCGACGAAAAGTGAAAATGGCGTTTTTTTAATCGTACAGGAGAGAGGCAGGGCGTAAACAATTATCGATTTTTCGGAAGCTTTTTTATCGTGAATGTTGCGGATTGATAATTGCGGGTTTTTGTCAAGCCGTCCGCAAAACTTCATGAATCAAGGTGCTGAAAGGAAATGCTTCTTGGAGATTGGGCTTGCAATGCGGAAATGGAGTATTTTAATTTTTTAAATAAAAGATGTCGGAAGGTTAAAAAATTCCGATAAATAATTTAGTTCTTTGGGAATTTTCGGCGGGCATTCGCCGGCGGTTCGTCCGCTGGAGGAAAGTCCGGACACCACAGAGCGGGATTCCGTTTGAAAAAACGGGGCGCGCGCCGAAAGGTTCGCGCATGGAAAGTGCAGCAGAAAACAAACCGCCGCGAAAGCGGTAAGGGTGAAAAGGCGGGGTAAGAGCCCACCGCCGCGCGGAGCAATCCGGGCGGGCAGTGAAAACCCAATCCGGTGCAAGACAACATAGGACGCGGAGTTGCTCGCTCTAACGCGTTGGGTATGTCGCATCCCCGCAAGGGGAGGTTCCGCAAGGGGCCAGATAAATGAATGCCGGTTTCTTCGGAAACTACAAAATCCGGCTTACAGCCGATAATTCCCTCTCTTAACAAAAAACGCGGATTTGTATAAGTCCGCGTTTTTTTTGCCAAATTTAGTAAGTAGCCAAAATATTTTTTTTGATTGGCGATTTTTGAAGTTTGGGCTTTTTTTCTTTAAAACGGCGCGGCAGTATGAGCTCTCCACAAGGCGGCAATCCGCGCTGAAAAGCATGTCCGCCAAAAAACAAATAGATAAAAATGCGGTATTCGATAGCCAACATACGCCAATCCGCGCCCCAGGAGGGCACGGTTAAAAAACAAATGTATAAAATGCGGACGCGATAGCGCAATATGAGCCCAATTAGTGTCTGTATTCCGGCAAACATCGCCGCTTTTTTTAAGCATACGCGCTGAAAATCATACTTTAAAGGATTGAGGCAATCTGAACAGGCGAGATAAATGTTTCGGCAGTCGATTTTCTGGGCATAAAAGAGATTTGTTAAGGGCAAAAAAAATGTTGCAATTTGAAAAAGGCGTCTTTTAATAACGCTTTTTATATTGATTTTATAAGAAGGAGAATATTTATGTCCCAACACAGCAGTTTCAAAAGCGGAGGCTCCGCGTCGTCCAAAAAGCGCAGCGTACTGAAACGCTTTGAGCGCATCGACCTTTTGCGCAAGCGCGGCGCAATAAAAACGGTTACCCGCGTGACCGGTTTGCCCAAGACAAAGCCCGCGGAATAACATTGCCGCATATCTTTTGCCGCATGGCGAATATCCACGCACGAGCTTTGCCGTGCGTTTTTTTGTATCTTTGTTTTTATTGACTACCGCCGTCGATTTGTTAGCTTGGAGTTTCAAATGGGCATGACAGCTAAAGAATTTTTATGCAACGTTTCTTGGTCGCGCAAAGATTTGACATGCACAGAAGATCTTTCTTTGCGTGAAATAGATGAAATATTCGCCCTCGCCGACATATTCAAGGCGGAGGTAAAAAAAGACAGGACGAAGCTTCCGTACCTAAAAGGGAAGACGGTCGTAAATCTCTTCTTCGAGCCGAGCACCAGAACGCGAACCGCGTTTGAAATGGCGGCGCACAAGCTCGGGGCCGACGTGATAAGCTTTTCGTCGAGCATATCGTCTTCGGTAAAGGGCGAGACTCTCAAAGACACGGCGAGGAATATAGAGGCACTGATGGCCGATATGATAATAGTGCGCCACAGCTCGTCGGGGGCGGCAAAATACCTCGCGGACAGGGTTGATATTCCCGTGATAAACGCGGGCGACGGGGCGCATGCGCATCCAACCCAGGCGCTTCTCGATGCCTTTACGATGCGCGAAAAGCTGGGCCCGGATTTCAAGGGGCGCAAGGTTACAATTCTTGGTGATATTCTTTTCAGCCGCGTAGCGCGCTCTAACATTTATCTTCTAAATAAACTTGGCGCAAAAGTGACTCTCGCGGGGCCCGCCACGCTGGTTCCGCGCGAGTTTGAAAAAATGGGGGTCGAAATATCTTACGACCTGAATAAGGCGGTCTCAGACGCGGACGTCGTGATGCTTTTGCGCATACAGCATGAAAGGCAGAGTTCGGCGCACTTCCCGTCGATTTCAGAGTACGCGAATATTTTTGGGCTAAACAAAATGCGCGCCGACATGTTAAAACCGGGCGCTATAATAATGCACCCTGGCCCAATAAATAGGGGGGTTGAGCTGGATTCGTACCTGGCGGATTCCGAGAGGTCTGTTATCCTAAACCAAGTGACTAATGGAGTTGCCGTAAGAATGGCGGTAATGAAACTCTGCATGGGCGCGATGTCCGCAAGGAGGGCTAAATGAAGGAATTTATAGTTAAGAACGCGCGCGTTGTCGACCCTTCGCGCGGGATAGACGAAGTCGGCGAAATATGCGTTAAAGACGGCGTTTTTTGCGATGCCGTTTCTGGCGCGGCAGAGGTAATCGACGCAAAGGGGCTGGTGCTCGTTCCTGGGTTTGTTGATATGCATGCGCACATGCGCGAGCCGGGGCAGACCTCGAAGGAGTCGATAGCAACGGCAACTTCGGCCGCAGCGGCGGGGGGATTTACTTCCGCGATGGCTATGCCCAATACGTCTCCAGCGGCGGATTCCCCGTCGACAATCCGTCTTATAAACGATATTATTTCGGAATCGGCAAAAATCCGCGTATACCAAAGCGGGTGCATTACTGAAGGCAGGCGCGGCGAGAAGCTCGCGCCTATAGGCTCTCTCGCGCGCTTGGGCGTCAAGGCGATTACAGACGATGGCTCGTGCGTGCAGAGCGCGGAACTTATGCGCAATGCAATGGTCTATGCAAAAATGTTTGGACTGTTTGTCATGGACCACTGCCAAGAATACACTCTCACCAAGACTGGGCAGATGAACGAGGGGGAGTGGTCTGTAAAACTCGGGCTCGGAGGCTGGCCGGCGGCCGCCGAAGACATAATTGTTTCGCGCGACGTCATTTTGGCGCACTACGCAAAATGCCACATACATTTGCAGCACATATCGAGCGCGCTTTCCGTAGACATTATAAGGGACGCAAAAAGGCGCGGGACGAGCGTGTCCGCAGAGGCAACTCCGCACCACATATCGCTTACGGACGAGTGCCTGTCGGGGTATGACACGAATTACAAGATGTGCCCGCCGCTCCGCGCGAAGGCAGATGTTGAAGCTTTGATTGAGGGCTTGTGCGACGGCACAATAGAGGTGATTGCGACTGACCATGCCCCGCATACCGATACTGAAAAGGACATGGCTTTTGACGCGGCTCCGTTCGGAATAACCGGCTTTGAGACGGCGTTTTCAATTTGCCACGAAGTTCTCGTCCGCTCGGGGATTATGGATATGGCAAAGCTTGTTCGGCTTATGTCGACGCGCCCCGCGGAAATTTTGGGCATAGACGCCGGAACTTTAAAGGAGGGTTCTCCCGCCGACTTTGCGCTGATTGACGAAAATGCCGAATGGATCTACGATTCGCCAAAGTCGCGCTCGGCGAATTCGCCGTGGCTCGGGAAAAAACTTCGCGGGAAAGTAGTCGGAACGTTCGTCGGCGGCAAAAAGGTTTTTGAAGGCTGATGGACTTTGCGTCGGCAGGGGTGGCAGTTTGCGGAATATTTCTTAGTATGGGCTAGTGTCGTCCCTTTGCCGATTGTGAATCGGGGCGGGGCATTATAAAAATTTTTCTGGGGGCGCGATTGAGGCCTTTGGGGACTTTTAGGAAGTTTTTGCATAAAGTTTAAGAATTGTAGTGCGCCGGCTCGGCGTGTGTTTCGATGGGAGAATTTATAAATGCAATGATGGCCGCAGCGCAGGGCGAAGGCGCGGTTCTGTTTGGCGGAGCCGCCGTTGCGGCGCTTTCCGGAATATTTGCGCTTGCTGTCGTTATTACGGCTTTTAGAATTTCCGGTCCCGTATTTGGCGGGCTTGAGCCGATTCGCCTCCAAAAGTTCCACGACGCCGTCCTTTTGGCATTTCTGGCAGTATCGGCTATGTTTATAGGATTCTCGTCCGCGAGGGTATTTTACAATGCGTTTGGAGAGGAGTCGGCTATGGCGGTTTTTGCGCCGACTATTATAATGCAAGTTTGCGTGGTTGCCGCCGTATTGCTCTTCAAAAAATTTGCCGACTCAAAGTTTAAACTTTTTTTTGTAGTCTCGAGGAAAGCGGCTGTTTCGTTTGTGCTGTTTTCTGTGCTCTCGGTTCTTGCAGTGCTGTCGCTTAACTCATTAATTGTCCAGACCTATTTTATTTTTGAGGGAGAATATCCTCCAAAACAGGAGGTTGTTGATATATTTTTGTCGCTAGGCGGCGGATGGGAAACGGCGGTGGCTGTATTTTCGGTGTTGGTCCTTGCGCCGCTTGCTGAGGAGATGTTTTTTAGGGGCGTGTTGTATCGGATTTTTAAGTGGGCTTTTTCAGCATCGCGGTTCGGAGCGATTGCCGCCGCAGTTTTATCGGGGGTGCTCTTTGCGTTGATTCACGCAGACGCGTATGTGTTTGTTCCGCTCGCGCTTATGGGGGTGTTCCTATGTATGGCGTACGAAAAGGGAGGGTCGATTCTCTCGCCCATTCTTGTGCATGCGGCTTTTAACGCGCTGAATGTTGGGTTAGTATGGTTTGCGAAATGAATCCGTTTGGGGGAAGCGAGAAAATTTCAGGTCTCGGAGAAAAGGGGCTGATATCGAGAATATGCGCGGCTTTTGGCGGGGCGGTTCCGCCGCCACCATTCGGCGCAGGGGACGACTGCGCAGTGGTGCCTTCCGAAAAATTCTGCGGGCGCAAAATGCTCGCAACTTCCGACGCCGTAATATTTGGGCGGCACTTCGACGAATCGTCGGAGCCATCTCTTGTAGGGAGAAAACTAGTAAATAGGAATGTAAGCGATATTGCGTCCATGGGCGGCATTCCCCTATATGCTCTTACGAGCGGCATTTTGTCTTCCGGATTGTCGGTGGATTGGCTCGAAGAATTTTGCCGCGGGGCGGCGGAGGCTGCTCAAAAATTTGGTATAAAAATAGTCGGCGGAGATGTCGCGCGCGCGGACGGGAAATTCTTTTCAATGCACATGGCGCTTATAGGTGCCGCTCCGGAAAAACCAATGCTAAGAAGCGGCGCGAGAATCGGCGACGCCATCTATGTAAGCGGTGAGCTCGGCCTTTCATTCGAAAGCGGCTACCATTTAATTTTTGAGCCGAGGCTTGCAGAGGGAATATTTTTATCGCAAGACAGAAATGTCGGGGCGTGCACGGATATTAGCGACGGTTTTGCGTCGGACGTTAAAAATATAATTCCTGCCGGGGCGTGTGCCGAAATATATGAGTCGGCCGTTCCGCGGCGCTTTTACGGAGGCCGCAGAGCTTCATTGAAGGAGGCTCTATGCGGCGGCGAGGACTACGAATTGCTATTTTCCTACAATGGCGATTGCGAAGATTTTGAGCGCCGGTGGAGCGAAAAATTTAAAACGCCCATAAGCCGTATAGGAAGAATCTCCACTCCTTTGGCCCAGGAGGAAAACGGGCAGATAATATTGGCGGAAGAAAACCGCAAAATTTTCTGCGGCGGCGGATTTGACCATATGGCTCTTTAATTTTCGCAAAAAAAATCCGAAGCATTTGCTTCGGATTTTTACCGCGCCTTAAAGAACAGTTAGCGCGCTGCGCAAAGGGTTTATTTATTTTGCGCTCTTTTCACATCGTCTGGTATGAGCTGTGTTAACGAATTTGTGCGTATGGCGTTATCGTAATAGGCCATAACGTCTTTTAGCGCATCGAGAGTCTGATTTAGGTCGTAACGGAAGAGGGTATAGAAGTCGTTCGGGTTTACATCGCGCATTTCGGACTTAATCATAAGCATCAAGTCTTGCAAATACTGCCTAAACATCCTGTCAAAACGCGATTTTTCCATCCTTACTTTGAGTTCGTCTTTGTACTTGGAAACTGTTTGTCCAAGTATTGCAAGTTTGGATGTGTCTTCAATTCTGTTTGAAGTGTTGATTAGAATGAAGTCCCAAAGTAGTTTGTTTAGAGAATCGAGTTTCTTTCTCTGCTGGGCTAATTTTTCGAAGTCAACTTTGTCCCAGCGTTCCAGCTTGTCGAGGCGTATACATGTAAGAAATGGGTTTTTATTTTCGATAGTGCGCCGCAGGAAATTCACGCTGTTGCGCTGATTCCATTTTACATTCGGGTATTTTTTCTTAAACGACAACATCATTCCGAGCGTAATGTCCTCCTCCGGATTCATGAGGATTGTCCCTTCGAGGAAGTTGTTTGGAACTCTCGATGAAAGCACAAGAGTCTGCTCTGAAACTGCATTCAGCTTAACGGGGAATATTTGGACATTTGTTGTCGTGTATCCCATAAAGAATATGGGCTTTCCTATAATTTCCCTATAATTTTTATCTTGCGGGAGGTTCGCGTTTACCGAAGTGGAGGGCAATTCGCCCTTGGGAACTACTATCACAAGAGGATAATCCCTAGATGCATATATGTTTGTATTGTCAAAATCAACCTGCTCTCCGAGATTGTTCATTATTGAGACACCCGGGCCTGCCGAAAACACGGAAAACGGTATTATTATAACTTGTTTGTCATACATTTTGACCGGAATGCCGGTGACCTTGGTTTCGCCTTCGATTGTGAGAGTGTGCTTGTTGAATTGTTCACGGGCAATCAAGTTCAATTCGGCAATGGTGAGTATTTTTTTATCGCCCGCTGCGGAATTACCCTGGGCGGCACCCGTAGAAGTTCCGTCTCCTTGCAGGGCTATTGAGCCTTCGGCACCCGCGGCGGCAGTCGCGGCTGTGGCTCCGGCGTCGCTTGCGGCGTCCACTGCGCTTGATAGCTTCTTAAGCTCGTTTAGCTGTGAAATATAGTCGCTCGGGTATTTTTTAGCCAATACTTCCTTCGTTATAGCGAAGGTGGAGGCGTCTATAGAGGGAAGGGGCTTTAAAGTTTCAAGCTGCGTCTTGGCGGTAATTTGAGCATTTATTACGTTTATAAATTCGGCGAGGTCGGTCTTGCCGTCTTTGTCAAACTTGGCTTTAATGGCGTCGTATGTTTGTTTGCCGATTTGCGATTTTAGGTCTGGCAGACCCGCCGCGGCGACTGCCTGCTCGTTTATGAAGGTTTCTTGCGAAACATAGTCGAGCGGGAATTTCTTTTCCGCCAATTTTTTTATCATCGCTATGTCGTCGGCGTCGGCTGCAAAAGCGAGGTTTTGGATCGATTCCCACGCGTTCATCTGCTTTACAAGCCATGTCTTTGCAGCTGACTTGCTGGAAGGCTCCATTTCTGCCGCCTTCGCTTCAAGCTTGGATTTGAGGTCGGCGGGCATTTCCTGGGCGAATGCGGGTATTGCGGAAAGGCTCGCTAATATAAATAAAGCTGTTATTTTTCTCATATATGAAAAAAATAGTATAAACGGCTTCCGCGCGTGTCAATAATTTCTTCAACCTACTACATTCTTACAGAAGGATTATTCGTGATAAAATTTAGCTTGAAGGCTGTTTCCGCCTCTGCTTGAATCGCATATGTTCAATGAAATTGTTAAAGAAGATATTGTCTATCGGGAGAATATTTTCCCTATCCAGGAAAAATGCGGAGGCTTCCGATAAAACCGCCAAACCAAATAAGGGCGAACGCAAAACCGGCTCAAGACGCCGTTTGAACGCCCCCAAAAACGGCGGGCGTCCGAAGACTGCGGGCTCGGCAAAACCGCAGGAGAAATCCCGTCGGCGAGCTAAAAACGCGAAAGTCCGCGAAATTGCAAGCGATGTCCCACCGTCAAAAATTCCGGAAAAATTGCCGCCGACGCCGTATGAAATCGGCGAGCTTATGGCTGCTATACCGGAATTTGCGGCTTTCGATCTCGGCGCGCAGACGCTGTCGGCAGTTAAGGATATGGGATATTCCCAGCCGACTCCGATTCAGAGCGCGGCGATTCCGGAGATACTAAACGGTTCCGATTTAATCGCAACGGCGCAGACGGGTACGGGCAAGACCGCCGCATTCGCATTGCCGGTTATAAAACTCGCAAAAGCCCACGAACAGGGCAGCCCGAGAGTTCTAGTATTGAGCCCCACCCGCGAACTCGCGGCCCAGAGCGCTGAGGCGTTTGAAAACTTTTCAAAGTACACGTCGTTGCGCACGCTGCTCGTCCAGGGCGGAACTTCTATGGATAGGCAGACCGCCTTATTGAAAGCGGGGGTCGATATTGTCGTAGCTACTCCGGGAAGGCTCCTCGACCATATCAGACAGCGCAACATATCTCTTAAAAGTGTTCACTGGCTGATACTCGACGAAGTGGACAGAATGTTCGATATGGGGTTTATCGAAGACGTATCAAATATAATCAGATACTGCCCCAAAGACCGCCAGACTCTTTTCTTTTCGGCAACAATGCCCGACGCCGTTTTGCGTCTGTCAAAGTGGGCACTAAAAGACCCTAAGAAAGTCGGGGTGGGGGTTGTGCATTCTCCCGCCGATACGATAGAGCATTTTATTTATCCGGTTGACGGAATTCAAAAGTACGATCTGCTCCTTGAAATTCTCAAAAGGATAGACTGCGAAAGCATCATAGTCTTTACGCGCACGAGAATCGATGCGGACAGAATCGGCGAATGGCTTGCGGCGCACGACTACCCTGTGTCCATACTCCACTCTGATCGCACCCAGCGCGAGCGCGACAAAGCTCTTAAAGACTTCAAAGACGGCGTATCGAAAATACTTGTTGCGACTGACATCGCCTCTCGCGGGCTCGACATTTCAAATGTTGGCTACGTTATAAACTTCAACGTTCCCGAACATTCGGAGGATTATGTCCACCGCATCGGCCGCACTGGGAGGGCAAACCGCGAAGGAAAGGCTGTCACCCTATTTTCAAGCGACGAGACAGAATTTTTGAAACGAATAGAGTCGTTTATAGGCGAGAAAATCGAGCGCCGCAAACTTGAAGGCTTTGCGTACCGCACGGAGCCCGTTCTCGACGAGCCTGCCCACAAGCGCCGCAAGCGCAATAGGTAAATTTTTGCGCGATGAGGTGGCGCGGCATATTTTTCCCATGCTGAGGTTTATAAGGCGCACATTTTACTTAGCTGTTGCGGGGATTCTATGCTTCGCGGCGTTCGGCATATATTGCTATTTGCGCGTGGATTCGTACCACACGACCGAAGATGTTTCAAAAATAGGGACTGAAAGGCATATCGCGCTGCTTCTTGGGACTTCGAACAAGCTTGTGGGAGGGGCTGCAAATCCATTTTATTCCGCGCGGATAGAATCCGCCGTGCGCCTATACAAGGCGGGCAAAATATCGGGGATTATCGCCAGCGGCGACAACCGCGACAGATACTACAACGAGCCCGCCCGCATGAAGCGCGACCTCGTTCTTGCCGGAGTTCCCGAAAATGCGATACTTGCCGACCCCATGGGGTTGCGCACTTACGATTCAGTAATCAGGTGCCGGGACGTATTCGGCGTTAAAAACCCGATTATAATATCGCAGGATTCCCATTGCAAGCGCGCTTTATACATAGCCGATTCCCTTGGCATGGAGGCTATGGGCTTTGCAGCGCCTACTCCGACCCAATCAAAGTTCAGGGTTTACAATTCTGCCCGCGAATTTTTTGCGCGCATTATGGCGGTAATCGACGTAAACGTGACTAAAGGCAGCGTAGACGTGGACGAACTCTTAAAAGAGCTGAAAGAATCGAAATATTTTTCCGATATTGCGAGTAAGTTCGGCAAATAGTTTTGCGTTCGCTTGGGGAGGGCGGCGCAATAGAAGGCAAGTTTTAAAAAGCTTGCGCGGCAAAATTTGCCAATCGCATTTTACTTTGCAAAAAAACCGCGCGGCCTCGATTTCCACGCATTTTGAACTATGGTTGCTTAAATGTTTTTGCGCTGAAAAAATCCACAGCGCGCGGAGGATTAGTTCCGACAGGCGGGGAAATAAAAAAAAATACGCGCGGCTGAGGCGATTCAAGCTCGGTATAGAGCGAGTTCAGACAGAGGAAAAATTTAATCCGCGCGGCGGAGAAATAGGGCACGCGCAATTTTGCGGAGAACTTTGTTTAATCGGAGCTCTTTGGGAAAATCGGGCTTGTTCAGTTCTGCGGAAAATTTTGTTTAATCGCATCTATTAGGAGGAAATCGGGCTTGTTTAGTTCTGCGATGAGATCGGATTGAAGCCGACTTCGGGAGAATGTTTAATTAACCGCAACTTTGCGGTAATATTGAATCAAGAGAAACTCGTGAAAAATGTTTAATTAACCGCAAGTCTGCGGAAATGTTTAATCAAGCGCGTCTTTGTAATGAGCTTGAATTAAAGCAAGTTAGGAGGCGAAATTGAGACTAATCCGGCTCAACATGAATGTTGATTGTGGAGTCGCCGAGCTTGGAGCGTATCATTTTTTCTATGTGTTCTGAGATATCGTGCGCTTGAACGATGGAAAGGTTTCTATCGACATGGATATTTACGTCTATCTCATACTTGTCGCCTGCGGAGCGCACTCGTAGGTCATGGGATTTTACGACGCCGTCAATTTCCCCCAAAATTTCCTGAATTTGGCGCCTCGCCTCGTCGGGGGCCTTGTCCAAAAGCTCGTCTACCGCTCTGCGCGCCAAGTTCCACGACACGCATATAACTATTGCCGCAACCCCGAGTGCCGCGAAGGAGTCGGCGGACGGCCAACCAAGCCAAGTGCATATTAGGCCAAAGAGCACCACCGCAGAGCTTAATATGTCGGTTGAGAAGTGCAGGGCGTCGGCTTCGAGTGCTTGGCTCTTATATTTTTTTGCAGCTTTCATCAGCGCGCGCGAGCGCGTGACGTCCACTACGATGGACGTAATCACCACCGCAAAACTCCAAAACCCAACGCTTACGTCAGTATGCCCCCCAAGGAGCCGCTCGACAGCCTCCCATATAATCCAGCCACATGTTATAAAGAGCAGGGCGGCCTCCGCGAGAGCCGACAGGTTTTCTATCTTTCCGTGCCCGAAATTATGGTCTTGGTCGGCGGGCTTGCCAGACATCTTTACGCACACCCATGTGATTGCCGCAGCAACAAAGTCGAGTGCCGAATGCAGCGCTTCAGACAATATACCCAAACTGCCCGTGGCAAATCCGACAACCGCTTTGAATGTTGTCAGCAGTACCGCGGCGCAGAGCGATAGAAACGCAGTGCGGGATTTTTCAATTTCAGGGTGGTCCATCTTAAAAAAATATTTCTCAATAATTGTTTTTTCAGAAAATTTTAACAAGCAAAAATCCGATTTTATTTGCGGTTTAGCGCAAATTTCTGGATATTTAAAAAAATGAAAAAAATAAAATGTCTCGTCACAGCGGGGCCTACCCGCGAGTACTTCGATCCGGTGCGTTTTATAAGCAACCCTTCGTCGGGGAAAATGGGGTGGAATATCGCGCGTGCGGCGGCTGAAGCGGGCTGGGAAACGTCGCTTGTCTTGGGGCCTTCCCATCTTGGAGACATAGAGGGCGTTGAAATCAGGAGGGTTGTGAGCGCGCTCGATATGCTTGAAGAGTGCAAAAAGCTATTTGCGGATTGCGACATTCTAATAATGTCGGCCGCCGTTAGCGACGTTCGGCCTGCCGAGAGGCTTGAACGCAAGGCAGGAAAGGACGATATAGATTTAAATCCGCGCCTCGAGCGCAATCCGGATATTTTAAAGACTCTGTCAAAAGATAAGGGTGCGCGCGTGTTGGTCGGTTTTGCCGCGCAGACTCACGATATAATGAAATATGCAAAAATAAAACTCGCGGAAAAAAATCTCGATTGCATAGTTGCGAACAATGTCGCTTCGGGGGCGTACGGATTTGCATCGGACATGAACAAGATAGAGGTGCTGATGCGATCGGGAGAAGTCGTCGACTTTGAGCCCGACGGAAAATATGAGCTTGCTAAAAAGCTCGTGGCATTTTTAAGCGAAAGATTTTTTTAGGGCTTTTTAGTCGGAAATTATGCAGTTGCGCTGTTTGCGCCTAAAAAATTGCCTTAGCATTGGGGTGCGGGTGGGGTTTGCCGTCCGCATTATTTTTTATTTGCGCTCATTGCGGCGGACGCCGATTGGATTTTAACGGCAAAAAATCGCGGGAAATCTGCCATTAAAAATATTTTGGAATTTTAAGGAAATTTGACTTCGCGCGAAGCGATATCCGTATTTCCGAGACTTAAAATGAAACGTAAAACCGCATGCCAAATTGGGCTTTTATTTGTGAACACCGCGCGCCGAATAGCTGTTTTTGTGTGCAGCAGCCGGAATTACATAAAGATTTTATTGAGTATATTTTTCAGATCTTTCGTAAGCCGCGGAGCTTGCCCGTCGCGCACGATTATAAGGCGGCGGCACTTTCTGGATATTTCTTCGGGATTATAGGATACTATTTCAACTTCCCCTCCCTTAGCTCCGACGCGCGGATTTTTTATGCGCTCAAATTTTTTCGGAAGTCCGTACCATGTAAAATGGATATCCCACCCGCAATCCTCGCCGTTGACGTCCGCGAGCGTCGGGTAATTGCGCACGAAGTCGGGAATGTTTCTCGTATAGACTCTCACTACTAGCGCCGTCGGCAGGCTTTTTATGTATCCGGAAAGACCTTCGCCGATTTTCCCGCTCCTAGCCGCCCTGTAAAATTCAAGCGGGTCGAACCCTTGCAGGTTCATTCCGTTATAATTGCCGAAGAAATTTTTTTCTTTGTACTTTTGTGCGGCGTACCACGCCTTGAAATTGCTCCCGTACATAAGGCCGATTTCAAAATGCAGATGCGACTGCGCCTTCGCAATGGGTATTGAAGAGCTGCTGCGCCCCATGCGGCCTATTCTGCCCTTTGCGGGCAACGACGCCCCGACTTTGAGCGACGGGTCTATCTCCGATAGGTGCGCGTATAGAGTATAGACATTTACGTCCAACCCGGGGTGCTCCATGACAACGTATCTGCCGTACGAGCTGTTTCCGGCAATACGGTTTATCATGGCAACTTTCCCCGGAAACGCCGCATATATCCCGTCGAGCGCCTCGCCGCGTTTGTCGCGGCTTACCGGCTTTATGTCGATGCCTTCGTGGAAGCGGTATCCATTGTTGCGGGTGTCTCCGAAGAGCCCGCTTTCGGGGCGTCCGCTAGCTGTCGGTTGAATAAAGCTCGTGTAGTCTTCGCCTTCCCCAAAAGCTTTAGAGTCGGTCGGCCACACGAGATCCGCTCCCCGGCACGCGCCTGCGAAAAGGGCAAGGAGAACATATGCGCACAAACGTCTCATTCCAGCTACCAGGTTAGCGTGGAGCCTTCCTCTTTCTTTATTTCCTCAACCGTCTCTATCGACTTTGCTAGCTCATTGTAAAATTTGCCTACGTCCCTGTCCTTGGGAATCTCTATGTGGGCAAAGAGCGAACCGTCGGAGATTGTCGTGTCGATTTTTCTGAGGGCGATGGGCTCCCCTCCGTAGAGGACGACTATGTACCCGCCCATATTGGCGGCGGTCGCTTGAAGCAGCCTTCTTTTGCCGCGGTCGTTGCAAGTGAACAAAAAGCCTGTTATTGGGCCGTCTATAAGGGTTATCTGGGCGAGGTCTATTTTTGCCAAGTCGCCGGTGTACATGAATTGATCTTCGTTCATCAGCACAGTGAACCCGCTAAAAGGCATTGTCACGACTTTGCGGGTGAGCCCGGGCGAGATTCCGCGGTCGTTTGCTATGTGGAACGTTAGAAGGCGCGTGTTTTTCTTTTCGTCGTCGCTCGAGCACGCTACGAGCGTTATTGCGACAAACGCCATTAGGAGAATTTTTAGGGTGTTTTTCATATAATTTTATATAATGATGTTTCCGAGTTGATTTTGTATTTTTATTATCATGTCGGTGTCGAGATTTTTTTGGGGCACGTCAAATTCGCGTTTAGTCGAGACCTGCACGTATTTTTGAATCCCGAATTTGGGTCTTCCAACCGGGCGCAAGATTCTCTTGCGCTCGAGCAGGAGCGCGAGCATTTGCTTGACGACGTCCGCTTCGTCGGTCGTCACACCCGAGGATTCGTCGAAAAGCGACACGAAAAAGTCTTCCGAGGACGACAGCGCCATGCGCCTTGCCGCCCTCTCGTCTTCCTCCGGGTGCGCGCTCACAACGCGCTCCCATCTTCCGATTATTTTACCGTTTATTTTTGATGGGTCAAATTCGTCTGCATGGCAGTCGGCGCGGTCGAGGTTCCCGAGGGGGTCGACGAACACGGCGCAGACAATCGTATCTCCGGGCAATATGTCGCGCCCGGATATGGAGGATTTTTTTGAAAGGGGTTTTATTTGCCAGTCGAGCATTGCTAATCTTCGTTGTCGAGGGCGTAGTTTTTGTTTCTTGCAGTCGGCATTCCGGCGCGCAGCCACGCATTTACAAACATATCGAGGTCGCCGTCCATAACTGCCTGCAAATTGCCGGTCTCGGCGCCGGTTCGCAGGTCCTTTACAAGCTGGTATGGCTGGAAGACGTAGCTACGTATCTGGTTGCCCCACGATATCTCGCCTTTTTCGCCGTAAAATCTGTCCATCTCGGTTCGCTTTTGGTCGAGCAATTTTTCGTATATACGGCTTTTTAGGATTTTCATTGCGCTCGCCTTGTTCTTAAATTGAGACCTCTCGTTTTGGCACGCCACGACTATTCCTGTCGGCAGGTGCGTGATTCTAACCGCCGACTCCGTTTTATTAACATGCTGCCCGCCTTTGCCGCTCGAACGGTAGGTGTCGATTTTGAGGTCTTCGTCTTTTATATCCATATCGATGTCGTCTTCTATTTCCGCGATTACGTCCACCGATGCGAAAGAAGTGTGGCGGCGCTTATTTGCGTCGAAGGGGCTGATTCTTACAAGCCTGTGAACGCCTCTTTCGGCCTTGCAGTATCCGTATGCGTTTGGGCCAATTACGCGGAATGTCACTCTGGATACGCCAGCCTCTTCGCCGGGCTGGACATCTTCAATTTCAGTTTTATATCCGCGCCTTTCTGCCCAGCGCAGATACATTCTAAGCAGCATTTCAGCCCAATCGCAGCTTTCAGTGCCTCCGGCGCCCGCATGGATTGTGATTATCGCGTTGCAAGAGTCGTGCGGGCCGCTTAGGAAAGATTCGATTTCCGCCGTATCAAGTAATTTTTTCAAAGCCGATGTTTCGGAGGAAAGCTCTTGGGCGAGGGCGGGGTCTTCTTCCGACTCCTCTGCCAGCTCAAACAGTGCGCGTAGGTCTTCCGTGCGCTTATTTAGGCTTGTGAGCGGGTTGACGAGATTTTTAAGCCTTGTGAGTTCAGATATTACAGATTGCGCCGCAGAGTGGTCGTCCCAAAAATTTGGGGCTGCCATTTTTGTTTCGAGTTCGGTTATTTCTGCGCGTTTTTTATCCACGTCCAAAAATTTCCACAGGTATCCGAACCTCTTAAAAATTTCTTCGGCCGAAGCCTTCACCTCCATGTCGACAATCATAGGTTGCAAATTTTTTCGCCGAACCGATTTTTATCAACACAAAAAAGCTTGAAATGAAAAAATAAATCGGAATATTGTAATAAGACAACGGTTTTTGCTTATGCGATATACCGTAAGGTGCAACTATTTATCCCCTCAAATAAAATGTCAGAAGAAACAAACAACACACAGCCAACTTCAAATCCGGAAGTGAAACCCGTGCTCCCCGAAGCCCCTGCGGTAAAGCCCGTACTCCCCGAGGCCCCCGCTGCAAAAACAGTTTTGCCGGAGGCTCCCGCTGCAAAGCCCGCGGCCGCTGCTTCCGCGCCGAAAATCGTTTTGCCCACGGCGGCTCCGAAACAGCCCGCCAAGCCTTCCGTGTCTTTGCCGAAGGCAAATATGTCGCGCCCAAAGCCTGTTTCGGTGAAGCCGTTGCAGCCGGTCGAGATTAAGAGCGATTCCCCGAGCGCGCTTTCGGTCGCTGTGGACTTTATCGCGGCGGCAGTTGCAGTTGCGTTCGCAGTGATGATTGTTCTTGACGTATAGGTTTTTTTCTGGGTGAAATTATAAAGAATTTTTGAACAGGCGCAGTTAGCGCCTGTCTTTTTTGATACTTGAACTTACAAAACAATAAATTCGGCCGATAAACAAATTTATGCGGTATAAAAATCCGCTAAGATTTGAAAAGGCTATAATAACGGATAAAATATGTCAGACAAAGTAATACACCTTAATTCTTCAAATTTCGATTCTACGATATCGAGCGACAAGCCCGTGCTCGTCGATTTCTGGGCGCCGTGGTGCGGTCCGTGCCGCATGTTGGGGCCGACGATAGACGAACTCGCGGACACTGTCGGCGATTCGGCATTAATTTGCAAACTCAATGTCGACGAGTCTCCCGACATCGCGCAGAAGTACGGAGTCAACCAGATTCCCACAATCATATTTTTCAAAAAATCCAAAATGGTCGGTGTTTCCGGAACGGCAACAAAAGACGCATTGCTTGCAAAATTAAAGGCTTTTTAATTAAAAAACAAAGAATCTAAAAATTCCCCGTTTGCCAGATTAGGCGGCGGGGTTTTTTATTTTGCGGTATGCCCCCGGCGGCGCACTTTAAATATTTTGCGGTAAATGCAAATGTGAAGCGGCTTAAAAAAGTTATCAGCCGCCCAAGATTTTTAAAAACATAGATAATTTTAAAGGCGCAGGCACGCTGATTGCCAAAGCCTTTTGGCTATAAAGGGGAAGTTCGGCGGGGTAGGCCGCTTTTTTGTAAGTAAAAAGCGCAACCATGGCGCGGCGCGCGCATGGTGTCCATTATTTGCCGTCGGATACGAGAATCCCGTCAACGAGCGATACGATGCGGTCGGCGATATCAAGAATGCGGTTGTCGTGCGTCACGAGCACTACTGTAACACCAATTTCTTTCGCCATTTTTTTTATGATGTCTACGATTTCCCTACCGCTTTTTTGGTCGAGAGATGCGGTTGGTTCGTCCGCGAGAACTATGCTCGGCTTTCTGATTAGTGCGCGGGCTATTGCGACTCTTTGGCGCTGCCCGCCGGAAAGGTGGGTCGGAAACTTGTCTGCCTGATCTGCGATTCCCACAGTGGACAGAGTTTTTAAGGCGTCTTCGCGCGAGGATTTTGCTGTGGCGTTTGGGTCGAATGCAAGCGGCAACTGGACGTTTTGTATTACTTTTAGCGAATTAAGCAGATGGTGGCTTTGAAATATAAAGCCGAGATTGCGCCGCAGCTGCATTAGGCGATTTTTATCGGCTCCGCGCAGCGAATTTCCGTCTACTACAATGTCTCCTTCTTGAAGCGTCAGCTGTGCGCCAATGAGTTTTAGGAGCGTCGATTTCCCGGAGCCTGACGGGCCCATTATTATGACTATCTCTCCGCTAAATATATCTAGGTCGATTCCGTGCAATACCTCTTTTGTGCCGTCTCCTTCCTGGTACACATGGCGCAGCCCGCGGACCTTTATTATAGGTTCGGCGGTCTTTGGAGAAATTTGTGCGGAGTTTTCCATAAAATAAAAATGTTAAAAGAATTTATTTTGATTTTGCAAATTATAACTGACTCCGAACATTTTTTTTGGGAAATCGCCGAAACTTGGATATCTGCGCTATCAGGCAGGGAGGGCCGATATGCTATGGTGAAGAAAATGCGCGCGGAATTTTTTTATGAGCGGATTGTAATTTTCTATATTTTTTATTTGTTTTGCAAAGCCCTTTGAATTTGCCCAGCCGCCGTTTGCGCAAAAATTTTTGAGCCATGTATCCACGCAGATTTTAACAGTGCACCAGAGTTGTTCATGCCGCGCGGATAAAAGTGTTGGGTGCAGAAAAACTAAGGTCGCGGTGCGAATGGCAAGAGCTTAAAATGCCGAGATTTTGAAAATTTTTTTCATTTGGTATTTTTTTCTAAGGGGTTTTGAAGTGGCTGTACTATTTATGGGAGTGTATAATATATAGAAATTTTGTTTTGCCTTTGGTGAAAAAGAGATGCTTGTCGGTAAAAAATTTTAGTAATGCGCATATTTTTTTAGGGAGAGCAGGGCATTAGCTTAAAAGATTCGGATACCTGTCAACCAAAACAAAAATACGCCACTCGATTATAAGAGGCGTATTTTGTTGGTGGTAAGTAAGTCCCATTATGGAGCATAACAGAAAATTCAACTTGCCGCATCGCGCAAAAATTCGCCGAGGCGAGCGAAGTTTTATCTCATCTATTTTCTGCGCCTGCGGAAGACGGCCATAGCGAGAGCGCAAGCGCCGAAGATTGCGGCGATTGTCGCGGGCTCTGGGACTTTGCTTAAAGTCACAGTTAGTGCAGTGTCGCCAAAATTGTAATCGATGTTTATGCCGTCGATTTGCGAGAATACGATGTCTCCTTTTTTAAAGTTTGTGCTGCCGTATTCAATGAGAGTGTAGGTTAGCTTCCCATCTACGCTTGCGTCTATCCATGCGGCGATCTCGTACGGGTCGGCGATAAGCTCGATTTCGCGCGTGCCGCCGGAGACCGAAAAGGAAGTTTTAGAGAGGGCGTAGTCGAGGACTATTTTGTCGCTTGCGGAGTTGTCTTCCACAAGGTCGAAGGAAATTTTGCCGTTGTCCCAATTTATTGCTTCCGCCTTTAAAATGGCGATTTCGCCAGTGACAGTGGCGGGCGATAGCGTGCCGCCTTCGAGGGAGATTGTCGATTTTCCGATTTCGCTGTAAAAGTTGAGCTTTCCGGATTTTACAGTAACATTATCGAAAGAGAATGTAGTGCCGGTATCCTCGTAGTACTGCACGCCTGTTGAAGTGCCGTTCATCACCAAATTATAGGTGTTGACCCCGACCGAATTTGCGCTTTCGTAGGAGAACTTGCCGTTGAATTTTGAGGTTCCGGAATTTGTAAATGTCATTGTGATGGTTGAGTTTTCGAGCATATGCTTGCTATCGGGATTGCCTCCAATTTTTATTTCCCTATTCGTTCCCTCTAAACCTCCGAAAGAGAATGATAGGTTCTGGGCATTTGCGGAACCGTAGCACAGGTTTAGCGTGCCACCGGTATAATTAAAGACACCATCTACTTTTACGTTTAATGTGTGAAAGCGAAGCCTTGACCCCTGCAATTCAATATTGCCGCCAACAGTGAGGCTTTTTAAAATTTTCCCGTCGCCGAAAAGCGATTCTCCTGTACTGCCGTCGGAGGCGATTTGCGATATAATATTGCCTTTTACCACAACTTCGCCAACACCGTCGGAACCCGGTATAATCGCAAATGGAGCGTAATTATGGTTTGAAGCCAGAGTGAGATCCTCAAGTATAGTGAAAGTGGATTCCCCTATATTTATTTTAATATTCATTCCCCATGGATTATCCAGCGTTCTATCTGTTATGGAATTATCTGTAATGCTATTTACAGTCACGCCATTTTTTGCGTCAAGCTCATAAGCGGTTGCTTTTGCCTTGTCGTCAAAGACGATGTCAGAAGTTTCTGAGGGAACTGTGCCGCCCCAGTAGGCTCCGTCGTAGAAAGAGCCTGCTGCAGAACCGTCGTACGTCAATGTTTCAGCAAAGGAGGAGGCGCTGATTGCGGCGCCAAGCACGATTAAGGGTGTTTTGAAGTTCATAAGTAAATCTCTTTTAGTGTATAATTTGAATATTGTTTAAATATGCAAATAATTTGAATATTGTTTAAATATGCAAAGTCAATCTATAAATATAACGTTAAAGTTATCGCTTTGGTTAAGTTTTGCTTTATGATTTTATATTCTTATGATTCCTTTTTTGCCAAATTAACTCTTTCATATATCCGTATAGCTGACCAAAAAAACAAAAAAACGCCCGCAAAACGACAGGGCGCTTTTTTTTTAATTTATGATGATATTACTTTCTGCGCCTACGGAAGGCGGCCATCGCAAGTGCGCAAGCGCCGAGGATTGCGGCGATTGTCGCGGGCTCTGGGACTTTGCTTAAAGTCACGGTTAGGGCAGTGTCGCCAAAATCGTAATCGATATTTATACCGTCGATTTGCGAGAATACGATGTCGCCGTTTTTAAAGTCTGTGTTGGCGTATTCAATGAGAGTGTAGGTTAGCTTCCCATCTACGCTTGCGTCTATCCATGCGGCGATCTCGTACGGGTCGGCGATAAGCTCGATTTCGCGCGTGCCGCCGGAGACCGAAAAGGAAGTTTTAGAGAGGGCGTAGTCGAGGACTATTTTGTCGCTTGCGGAGTTGTCTTCCACAAGGTCGAAGGAAATTTTGCCGTTGTCCCAATTTATTGCCTCCGCCTTCAAAATGGCGATTTCGCCAGTGACGGTGGCGGGCGATAGCGTGCCGCCTTCAAGGGATATTGTCGATTTTCCGATTGTGCTGTAAAAATTGAGCTTTCCGGATTTTACAGTCACATTGTTAAAAGAGAATGTCGTGCCGGTATCCTCGTAGTACTGCACGCCTGTTGAAGTGCCCCGTTCATAACCAAATTATAGGTGTTGTTCTGCAATGTGCCGATGCCTCCTTCATCGTAGGCGAATTTTCCGTTGAACTTTGAAGTGCCTGAGTTCGTAAACCTCAATGTAATGGAGGAATTTTCAACGAGAGAAGTTGCAATACCGCCGAATTTTATTTCTTTGTTTATCCCATTTAAACCGCCGAACGAAATGGAGACCGATTGTCCGCTCATTGACCCGTATGCAAGGTTTAATTGTGTATTGCTAATATCTCCCGTAAAATTTACTACACCGTTGACATTTACATTTAGCGCGTGAAAACGCAGCTTTGACCCCTGCAATTCAATATTGCCGCCAACAGTGAGGCTTTTTAAAATTTTCCCGTCGCCGAAAAGCGATTCTCCTGTACTGCCGTCGGAGGCGATTTTCGATATAATATTGCCTTTTACCACAACTTCGCCAACACCGTCGGAATCCGTCGCAAATGCAAATGGAGCGTAATTATGGTTTGAAGCCAGAGTGAGATCTTTAAGTATAGTGAAAGTGGATTCCCCTATATTTATTTTAATATTTTTTCCCCACTGTTCAGCTCCCAACGTTCTATCTGTTATGGAATTATCTGTAATGCTGTTTACAGTCACGCCGTTTTTTGCGTCGAGCACATAAGCGGTTGCTTTTGCCTTATCGTCAAAGAGTATGTCGGAAGTTTCCGAGGGGACAGTGCCGCCCCAATATGAGCCATCGTAGAAAGAGCCTGCTGCAGAACCGTCGTACGTCAATGTTTCAGCAAACGAGGAGGCGCTGATTGCAACAGCACCCAATAAGATTAATGGTATTTTGGAGTTCATGATTGTAGTAATCAGATTATTTTTTTAACTTAATAATTTAATTATCACATAAGTAAAACAAGTCAACAATTAGAATTGACTATATTCATACCTTAGATTCGAGTCTTAACATATTTTTTTAGGGAATTACCCCCCTAATAATTTTTATTCAATAACGTCCATTTTTAAGTCCGCAAAGCGCGTCTGCCCTCCCAAAGATTTTAGCGCAAACCTCGTTGGTTTTCCACCCGCATTTTTGGGCAGTTGCATATCGCATTTGTAATTTCTATTTCCGTCAGATATGGAAAGCGTCCAAGTCTCTCCCCCATTTAGCGGAAAGTTCATTTTCCCCTTCGCTGTTAGCCATTTTCCTGCCGGCAGTTTTTCGGATACGTTCGCGTTGACTTTGCCGCCTTTTACCGAGAAAAATATCGCATTTTGAGTTCCGCACGAAAATTCAGAGCCTTCCGACAGCTTAAACATAATTGAAAATTCGAGTTCTTTCCCGTCTGTGAAACGGCAATATTGCGATACTCCCGCCTTGCCTTCGATTTCAAGCGCCCTGCCGGAGGGCGAATTTCCGTCGCCCACAACTTTTACAGTGCCGCCATTGCTGTCAACATTCATATAAACTGGCGGCTTTCCGATTTCGCCCACGCTAAAATCATCAAATGCCCCGTTATTCCAGTCGGCAATTACAGGGTGTCTTACTATTTGGGGATATTGGTAGTTTTCCAATATTTTTTTTGCGGTTTCGCCCATTTTGCCTTCCGGCCCCGCGAATCTTGCGCTTATTGGCTTGAATCCTATCTTTTCAATCCCGCCGCCGTTAAAGATGGCTTTTAAATCAACTTTCTCTACAAATGAATGGCTGTCTCTGCCGCTTTCGCGCCACTCGGAGAAGCTGTATTTACCGAACATAACTTCTCCCGACGCGTTCCAATATATGTTGTTGTCAAATTTTGCGGCGCTTATCGTAGGCGGACGATTTTCGCGGAAGAGCTTTGCGGGAGACTCGTATGCCACGACATTGTGCTCAAATACAAAGGAGTTTGGCATATTTCTGCCAAGCCCCATCTGGAAGTCCCTCGATTCGCAGAATACATTGTTGCGGATTTCGCAGTCTTTGCCGTAGTGCATATAATATCCGCCCTCTTGGGCGTTGCGCACAAAATTGCCGCTTACGATAAACCCGGTGCTTCCCTCGTCGTTGTATATGCCCCAGCCGCCGTATTGATGGCAATCGATGTCGTATATGAGGTTGTTTGAAATCTTCGAGCCGTGCGATATGCCGAGCGTGTATATGCCGCCGAGGTCGCACATTTGCGCGAACGACAAATTGTGTATTTTATTAAAGTCTATCGTATTGTTTTGCGTGTGCGAAGGTGTGAATCCCCATGTCCAGCCTACAGATATGCCGGTGTAGTAGCCGTCGAAAATCTCGTTGTGGGAAATTGCGTTGCCGCCCGAGTCGAACACGAGCACCCCGACTGCAGAACGGTCTATCCTGCCGTATTTGTAGATTATGTTGTTTCTAACCGTAATGTTTGAGACAAGCGCGTCCGCCGGCTTGTATTTCGACCCGATTTTTACAGCGCCCGCCCCGAGGTCCGAAAATATGCAGTTTTCGACTCCGCAGAAAGATGAGTTTTGGTAGAATTCAAGCGCGTAGCCGTCAAGCTGCTTAAACGCGCATCCGTCGAACTTTACGTTTTTTGCCCTGCTAACAGTTATTGCAGACGGCATTCCGACCGCCGCCTGGCTCGAATTTTCCCAGCCCCCGCTTTTGGGGTCTGGGCGGTTTGACGACCCTTCAAACGCAACGTTTTCAAAGCTTATATTTTCAGCAACTCCCGCGTTGGCATCGCCGCATATTTCGAGCAACACGTCGGAAACCGGGTAAAAAATTTCGGCGGTTTTGATGTCTTCGCCTTCGCGCGGGCAGTACCACAAAGTTTGCGCGTTTTTGTCGAAGAAGAATTCGCCGGGGGCATCGAGCGCGCCCTTAAAATTTGCCAATTTAAAGCGCGGCATTGAATAGGAGCCACCGTATATGTGCGGCGAAAGCGGCGTAGTAAACGTCACGGCGCACGTCTTGCCGTCGCGCATTGGGCGGATGTCGGATATCGTTCCACGGTTGTCTATCCACGCGCGATAGATTTGAAAATATGCGTTTTTCAGCTCCTCGTTTGAAAGGCTTTTGAGTTCTGCAATGTCTTCGGAGCGGACTATGAAAGTTTTGAGGTTGTCGCCGCGCCTCGGGCTCGTCCCGCGGAAAACGAAGAATCTTGCGCCTTCGTTTGGGGTGGTTGCGATAGATGCCCTGCGCCCGTTTACAAAAATCGACGATACGAAATCTGCGCCGGGAATTTTTGCTTTCCAGAATTTTCCGTCCGCCTCCCAGTTTTTTATTTTTTTTAGCGACGATATCGCCGCGCCGCTTTTCCCTGCGACTTTCAGCCCGCTGTGGCGGGAGTCAAGCTTTATCGGAGAATCCAGAAAATACCGTTTCGATTCCAGTTTCAGCGTTTTTTCCGGCGAGGCGGCCGCCGAATCAAACATTTCCTGCAAAGAATTTTCCGCCATGGCGCAGGCGGCAAAATTGGCCGCAAACAAAATAACTCCCGCATATTTCATATTCATAAAAAATAAGATAAGCGTATTGGATCTTTTATACAAGAAGATAAATTTGGCCGGGCATTGCAGGCTGTTAAGATACGGAAAAATATTTTGGCATGCTAATTGGCGCAGGCGCAATTTAGACAATACTAATAGCGTTCCGCAGCGCGGCCATAAAGATAGCGACTTCGGGAATATGGCGCAAATATTCGTCGGTTTGCTTATAAGTAGACTTTTTCGAGAGTTGTATTTATATATGCTAAAACTCAAATGGGCAGTGAAAATATCTTCAAATATAGAGATATTTTTTAGTCCGTTTGGTATATGCGGCACTAAGATTTTTGCGCCGACTCTTGGAAAATTAGTCGGTCCACTTTGCGCTCGGTTTGCAAAAACTCTTTCCTTTTCTAAAATAGATTTTTGCGCAGGCAATTTTTTAAGGTGGCGGAAAATGTGCGGTGGCTCTTGCTTATACGCAAAAAATTGCGGCTAAAAGACGCAGCAAATTAAGTATGCTAAAAAAATGCGAGATTATTTTTGTACGGGCTTAATTTACTGCGATATATTTTTTGCGAAAGGCTTTTTTTATTGTGGCGATAAAATTCTTATTTCCCCCACTCTCGATGGCTATGCGCATAGGCGGTATTTGTGTGGGTCTTTCTGAAAAGCTGCACGATGCGTTGGGCCAAACTTAATAAATATGCGAATTTTCTATGAAAAAATTTTTCAAAGAAAATCCATTCGCGCATTTTTTGCCCAGAAATGGAGATTTTTTATTAAAAAAGGCAGGGTAGGGAGTTTCGCTCCTGCATACCTTAAAAAAAGACAATTTTTTTAAGAAAAAAAAAAGGCGAAACCGTTCCGGCTTCGCCCAATTCTTTAAATTATTTTTATTTGAATTTTACAATATCCACGCGGCGGTCGTGCTTCGCCTCGGGAGACGTTTTGGCAACGTCCATTGCAGCGCCCGCTTCGCCTCTGGGAATTATCTCTACGCGCTCAGCGCCAATGCCGAGGGCCGACATATAGTCTGCAACTGCCTTTGCGCGCTTGTCGGAAAGCAACATGTTATATTCTTCCGTGCCGTACCAGTCGGTGTGGCCTACGAGCACCACTTTAAAGTCCGGGTTTGAAGCGAAGAAATCTGCGGCTCTCTTAACGTTCGGGCGCTCTGCGGACGCCACAGCATACTGGTCGAAGCCAAAGTATATTGTCACTACGATGTCTTCCGGATTGATGTTTTCAGGATCAAAAGCGTCCATTGAATTTATGCCGCGTTCTTGCAGCCCGGAATCCGCCATCATGGCTGCATCAGAGGGAAGCCCGCCGGGGTTGAGTTCGTTGCCGGCACTTCCAGCGCGCGTGTCAAGGGGCGAAGGCCCGTCCATTGAATCGCAGGCGGCGAGCATAAACATCGAAAATGCAAGAGCTGTAAGAGCTATAATTTTTTTCATATTTTTTTATTTTTGAAGGATAAATTATTTTAGGTATAGTCTCTAACTATATTTAAAGTTATGCAAGTTTTTTTTACGCCAAACGCTCGAAAATAACTTCATTTTTTTGAAAAATTTTTAATTTTTCGGCGTAGTTTTTCCTATTTAAATTCGCTATTTTTAAAGATAGATAAATGCTAAGAAAAATACGCTTGGATTAAAACGGTTTGATTCGCAGCGAATATCAATCTCCAAACAACGCATGTCTGCATGAAGGAGAATGCCTGTATGGCATGCCTAAGAACAGTATGGCCCACTGCGAGGAACGCTCCCAAGCTCGCGCCGCGAAACCGTTTCTGCCGCCCCTGCGCGCATGTTGCCGCCAAGTCCGCAGGCCGTAAACTTGGCGGGCTTTGTTTCGCGCGCCCATAAAAAAACGCCCTTGAACCGCAATCGGCAAGGGCGCATTTTTTTAGACTGCAACTACATGTTGTAGGTCGAAGTGTTTGATGGAATTACTGCGTTCTTTGTGACTATGAGTATACCGTCGCGGACGTACAAGCCCTCGGCTTCCCATTTGTCAGGTTTGCCTTCCGGAGACAGATTGCAGTTATCGCCTATTGAGGCGTTTTTGTCTATAATGGCGTTTTCAATATGGCAGTTCCTGCCTATGCCGAGCCGCGGATATTTTTCGGCGCTATTGAAATCGTAGTTGTCGGCGCCCATCATTATGACATTTCTCATATATGTTCCCTCCTTTATAATGGAGCGAACCCCTATTATACTGCGCTCGAGCGTCGAATTGCGAATCAAGCAGCCGTCGGAGATGTCGCATCGCTCTATATGGCTGTTAAAAATTCTCGCGCCTGGCAGAAATCTGCTGTGGGTATATACCGTCCGCCCTTTCTTGTAGAAGTCAAACGGCGGAACGTCGTCTGTCAGGGCCAAATTGGCGTCGAAAAACGAGCGTATTGTGCCGATATCTTCCCAGTAGCCGTTGAACACGTAGGCGCAAAGCTTCTTTTTGCCGAGCATTCCCGGTATTATTTCCTTGCCGAAGTCCATTTCAGTCCCGCTCATGGCTTCTTCGAGGACTTTTTGCGAGAATACGTATATGCCCATTGAGGCCATGCAATATCCCGCGGGATCGGGATTGGGTATATCGGATATTACACTCTTGTCGACGAGGAATGAGTCTATCACAGCCGGATCTTTCGGCTTTTCGGCAAATTCCACTATGTTTAAGTTTTGGTCGACCTTCATGACGCCGAGGCTCGAAGCTTCGGAGCGCGGCATTGGTTTGGCTGCTATTGTGATATCGGCGCCGTCCCTTATATGGGCGTTTACCATTTTTGTGAAGTCCATCTGGTAGAGCTGGTCGCCGGACAGAATCAGATAATAGCAATTTTCTCCGTGGTGGCGCTCAAAGTGGTGCATATTTTTGCGGACTGCGTCGGCGGTACCTTGGTACCAGTCTCCCCCGGCGTCGGTCTGTTCGGCCGCGAGAATGTCGACAAATCCCTGCCCGAAAGAGTCGAATTTGTAAGTTTGCTGGATATGCTTATGCAAAGACGCCGTGTTGAACTGCGAGAGCAGGTATATGTGGTCGTAGCCCGAATTTATACAGTTGCTTATTGGAATGTCGACGAGCCTGTATTTGCCGGCAAGCGGAACTGCCGGCTTGCAGCGATATTTTGTGAGCGGGTAGAGGCGCGTGCCGCGGCCTCCGCCCATTATGATGCTGATTACGTTGTGTCTTGTCATAACTTGATGTTTTGCCGCGCGATTGCGGCAATTATTTTGCGCGCTTACTTCCGACCCGCCAAATTCGGCGGCGTTCCGCAATGCGCGCGTTTTTTAATGAGAGCAGTTTTCCCCTTTCGTAGGCTGCGGCAAACCGCGCGATATTTCACGCGTTGGCGGCATGCGCGCCTCCAAGAAAGTCGGAAGTTTTTTATCATAACCTCCCAACTTGTCTTCTATTATCGCAATTTTTTGGCGTAAATCCAGATTTTTTTGATTTTATTTGCATTAGCCGACGGCAATAAAAGTGTTGCCATTTTATTTTTGCGAAGGATAAAATGGACGGAAATTTTTTTATATGGAAAATCAGCTCGAAATATTTGCGCAAAACGCCGAAACATTTATCGGTGCCGACGATTTGAAAAAGAAACTTGCCGAAGGCAAAAAATTGAGAGTCAAATTGGGCGTTGATCCTACCCGCCCCGACCTCACATTCGGCCACATGGTTGTATTTAATAAGATGCGGCAGTTCCAGGACTTGGGGCATCAGGCGGTCCTTATAATAGGCGACTACACCGCATGCATTGGCGACCCGAGCGGCCGCTCGGCCCTGCGCCCCGTCCTGACGCCCGAAGAGGTCGAGGCAAACAGCAAAACCTACCTCGAACAGGCGTTTAAAGTCTTGGACGAATCTAAAACGGAAGTCCACCGCAACAGCGAATGGTTCTCAAAGATGTCGTTTGGCGACACGCTCGAGCTCGCCCGCAAAATGACTGTCGCCAGAATGCTCGAGCGCGACGACTTCGCCAAGAGGTACGCCACAAAAACTCCGATTTCCATAGTGGAATTTCTCTATCCGCTTGTGCAGGGGTACGACTCCGTCATGGTGGAGTCCGACGTCGAACTCGGCGGAACCGACCAGCTCTTCAACAACCTCGTAGGCCGCGATCTCCAGAGCCAGAGGGGTACCGTAGGGCAGGCGGTCATCACAATGCCGCTGCTCGTGGGGCTCGACGGCGAAAAGAAGATGTCGAAAAGCTACAATAACTACATCGCCTTCAACGACGACCCGCGCCAGATGTTCGGCAAAATAATGTCCATAAGCGACGAGACAATGTGGAAGTACTACCGCTATTTGCTCTTGTACTCCCCGTCGAAAATAGAGGAATTGCGCGCCCAGCACCCAATGAAATGCAAGAAAAATCTCGCGCGGCTTCTCGTCGCAAAATTCGCGGGAGAGGAGCGCGCCGCGGAGGAGCTCGACAATTTTGAAAAAGTATTCTCAAAAAACGAAATCCCAGAGAAAATGCCTGAATTTAAGTGGGCGGAGGTAGCCGAAGGCGAAGAATGCAAGCTCGCCGACATTATGGCGCGCACGAATTTCTTCCCAAGCAAGAAGGAAATCCGCAGGCTAATCGAGCAGGGCGCCGTAAAAATCGACTCCCAAAAAGTGTCCGACCCATACGCCTCGGTGGCTCGGCCGGCAGAATGCACGGTAGTCCAAGCCGGAAAGAGAATATTTTTTAAGGTCTTGGCGTAATTAAAAATGCCCATTGATGCCGGACATGTAAACGCTCTCGGCACGGAGCGGATATCGAAGCTTATTATCCGATATTCGATGCCGACGATGCTCTCGACAGTTGTCAACGCCTCGTACAACGTCGCCGACAGAATATTCGTTGGCAGAATGTGCGGCGAGGACGCGCTTGCGGCAATCACCGTGTGCTTTTCGCCGACCCTCTTCCTGCTGGCGGTTGCGATGACAATCGGGCACGGCAGCGCGACAATGATTTCCATTTGCCTCGGGGCGGGGAAGCGCGAGGCGGCTGAAAAATTTCTAGGGCAGGCGTTTTTCCTTTTTATAGCTTTCTATGTGGTTGTCGCGGCGATAACGCTTACCTTCATGCCCCAAATATTGTCGTTTTTCGGAGCCACCCCGAAAATTCTCCCCGATGCATGCGCGTATTATTCCATAATAATCGGGGGACTTATTTTCGATAAAATATCGTTCGGAATGAACAATCTGGTCAGGGCTGAGGGAAGGCCGGTAATCGCCATGACTACCATAATAATTGGCGGGCTTACCAATATATTTCTCGACTGGCTGTTTCTCGTAAAATGGGGCTGGGGAGTGCGGGGGGCCGCGATTGCGACGGTGCTTGCGCAGGCGTGCGCGTCATCGTGGGTTTTGGGATACTATGTCAGCGGAAAAAATTTCCTCAGAATAAGGCTCTCGAATATGAGGCCGTTTAAAAAGCTCTTGAAACAGATGGGGGCTGCGGGTTCGCCGTCGTTCATATTGCAGGCGTGCGCGGCGTTTTCGGTGTCGATATTTGTAATGCAAGCGCGCTTCTATGGTTCGGAGTCGGCGCTAGCGGTCATTGGGGTGTGCACGACAGTCATAACGTTCCTCTTCCTTCCGATAGTGGGGCTAAGCATGGGAATACAGCCGATTATCGGATACAACTGGGGGGCTAAAAACTTTAAGAGGGTGCGCAGGGCGTTTTCAAGGGCGCTTGGGGCTGCGACTGCCATTTGCGTGACAGGGTTTGCTGTCGCGGAGCTCTTTCCGGACATAATTTTTGAAATATTTCTCGGGGAGGATTCTCATCTGCTATCTACGGGCGAGGCCGCGTTGAGGCTGATGGTGGCCGGCATGCCGTTTATCGGGGTGAATATAGTGACTTCCGGATATTTCCAATCCATAAAGCGCCCGTCTGTGTCTATTTTTGTGACGATATTGCGCCAGATATTGTTTCTCGTGCCGGCGATGTTTCTTTTGCCGAGGGTGTTCGGGCTTGGCGGCTTGTGGGCGAGCTTCCCGATAAGCGATTTCAGCGCGTTTGTTGCGACCCTGTTTTTTGTGCGCGCAGAAATGTCTGCTCTCCGCTCAAAAATATTGCTCGAAAACCGCCTGTAATGCCTTTAAAAACGGCTGAGCGCGCAAAAACACATCGCGCCGCTTTGCTCTATGCCCGGTCCGGAAAGCCCATCGCGCTTTGACAATGCCCAAAAAGTCAAGATTTTGCTTAAAAACGATTTCGCAATGTTTTCCCCCGGTTTTTATATTGTTTGTATATTCGTAAATTTTTATTTTTTGCGCGCGGACGATAAAAAATCGCGGAACGCTAAAAAGATGTTGAAAAGCGTGCGCTTTTAAAGATACTCGAAACAATATGTTAAGAAGAACCTTTATCGCCATACTTTCGCCACTGGCGGCAGCCGCAGCGGCTTTCGGACAGTCGCATATCGACGCGGGGACTATTAAAACGCAAACGTCCCGACTAAACGTGCCCGTCTATTCCGTCGCGATAACCTCTCCCGACGCAAATATGGCGGCTCTTGCCAAACGCGCATTCAACTTGCACGGCAGCTACAAAATAACGCCTGCATCAAGGGCCCAGTTCGTGTTCGATTTCGCGCCTCACGGCGCCAATGCAGTAAAGCTCACTATAACAAAAGGCACATCGCACGAGCAAGTTTGTTCCGCACCCACAACCTTGAAGGCCTTAATGAAGGCGTGCGACGCGGCGGTTATGCGCACATTGCGCTCGCCTGGCTTCTTTGCGGGGACTATCGCGTTTTCATATTCGCCGGACAACTGGAAAACGTCGGAAATATGCGTCTCGGACATGGTTTTCCAAAATGTGCGCTCAATAACGCGCGACAAGTCCGACTCCCTCATGCCCCATTTTTCGCCCGACGGCAAACGCATAATATACACCGGATATTTTAGGACGGGCTTTATGGACTTGTACTCGGTCGACCTCGCCGCAAACACCCGCAAAGTATTTGCCTCGTACAAGGGAAGCAATACGGGCGGCTCGTTTTCGCGCGACGGCTCAAAAGTCGCGGTGGTTCTGACATCAAGCGGAAATGCCGAAGTTTGGACGGCAAACTCTTCCGGTGGCGGCTTTAAAAAAATAACGAACACGAAAGCAACGGAAAGCTCCCCTTGCTTTTCGCCAGACGGTTCAAAAATCGTCTTTGCAAGCGATTCCATGGGAGGGCCGCAAATTTATACAATATCGTCCTCCGGCGGAAAAATGCAGCGCGTCAACACCCGCATGAGCGGCTATTGCTCAGAGCCTGCATGGAATCCGTACGATGCTAATAAGATAGCATTCACGGCGGCGGTCGGCAAAGGCTTCCAAGTCGCAGTGTACGATTTTTCCACGCGATCTTCAAAATGGGTGAGTTCCGGCGAAAACACTTCGGGTGCAGTATGGCTCAACGACGGACGCCACCTTATATGCACAAAGTCTGCTGGCGACACGCGCAAGCTTTTCGTTGTGGACACCGAAACCAACAGCCAAAAGCCGCTGCATACGTCGTCGTTCAACGCGAAAGAAGCGGACTTTGTATACGCCCCGCGAATGTAAACTGAAATACGAAAAGGCAAAAAAAATGAATCTCGCAACGCTCGATCTCGAAGGCGTACTCGTTCCTGAAATATGGATAGCGTTCGCCGATGCAGCGGGAATACCGGAGCTTCGCCGCACAACGCGCGACGAGCCCGACTACGACAAGCTAATGCGCTACCGCCTTGGAATACTCGCCGAAAAGGGAGTAAAACTCGCGGATATCAAGCGGGTAATTTCAACCCTCGAGCCTCTCGACGGCGCGGGTGAATTTATCGGCTGGCTAAAATCCAAAACGCGCACTGTGATACTGTCGGATACTTTCGAGCAGTTTGCGTCTCCGCTGATGGCAAAGCTTGGCTATCCGACTCTCTTTTGCCACGAGCTTGAGATATCCCCCGACGGCGCGGTGTCTGGATACCGACTCAGAATGGCCGACCAAAAGCGCAAGTCCGTCGAGGCGTTCCGCTCCCTAAACTTTAAGGTAATATCCACGGGCGATTCTTACAACGACCTCTCCATGCTGCGCGCGGCCGACAACGCCGTGCTGTTTAGGCCAACCGAAAAATTCGCGGCCGAAAATCCGGACCTGCCCGTGGCGCGCGACTACGCAGACTTAAAAGAATTTTTCTCTAAATTTGTGGGCGCATAATTTTAAAAAATATTTAAGGAAATGAAATCCGACAAAACAAAAGGAAGGTACGCCGCGAGGGGAGTCTCGGCCGGCAAAGAGGAAGTCCACGCGGCAGTGGACAGGCTCGATCCGGGGCTTTTCAAAGGGGCGTTTTGCAAAATTACCGAAGACTACCTGACTGGCTCGAAAACCCGCTGCAATGTAATCCACTCCGACGGCAGCGGAACGAAGTCTATAATAGCCTATCTTTACTACAAGGAAACTGGCGACGCCTCTGTTTTTAGGGGGATATCGCAAGATTCGATAGTGATGAATATAGACGACCTCCTCTGCATTGGGGCGTGCGAGCGCATACTTTTATCAAACACCGTAAACCGAAATGCGAGAAATTTTGGCGGCGACGCGCTCGCCGAGCTCATAAACGGCTCCGAAGCGTTTATGGAAAAACTGAGGGGGTTTGGAGTCAAAATATACTCAGGCGGAGGGGAAACGGCGGACGTCGGGGACTTAACCGGGGCTGTTGTGGTCGACTCCTGCGCGGTGGCGGTCATGCGGCGCGACAAGGTAATAGCGGGAGATAAAATAAAACCTGGGCTTGCGATAGTCGGCCTCTCGTCGGCGGGCAAGGCGACTTATGAGGATTCCGAAAACAGCGGCATTGGCTCAAACGGCCTAACGAGCGCCCGCCACGATATTTTATGCCCGTACTACCGCGAAAAATATCCGGAGACCTTCGATTCGGGCGTTGATGAAAAACTCGTGTATTGCGGCCCGTACAAGCTCGAGGACAAGCTTGAAGGCTCGTCCATGACGATAGCGCAGGCGCTGCTTTCGCCCACGCGCACATATGCGCCCGTGATTATGAAAATAATGAAGAAGCACCCCGGCTTGATAAAGGGGCTTGTCCATTGCTCCGGCGGCGGACAGACAAAGTGCGTCCGCTTCGGGAAGTCCGTCCACTTTGTAAAAGACAACCTGATGGACGTACCGCCGATTTTCAAGGCGATACAAAAAGCGAGCGGGACTTCCGACAGTGAGATGTTTGAAGTTTACAACATGGGGCACAGAATGGAAGTGTACTGTTCGAAGTCCGACGCAAAGAAGGTTATTGAGATAGCCGAGTCGTACTCTATACAGGCGCGCGTCATAGGCCACACTGAAAAGTCGGCGCGCCCCGACCGCAAAAACCATGTAAGCGTAAAATACGCGGGCAAAACCTTGGAATACGGCCCGCGCGATTAGGCGCAAGTATTTCAGCCGGCCTTCCGCGGTGCGCCGCCCGGGGGATCGGCACGCTTTTTTAACGGCGCGAATGTATTGGAAAAGAAATGTTAAAAGCCGGAATAGTAGGTCTGCCCAACGTGGGCAAAAGCACTCTGTTTAACGCCCTCACAAGAAGCAGAAAGGCGGAGGCAGCGAATTATCCGTTCTGCACGATAGAACCGAATATAGGGGTTGTGGAAGTGCCTGACGAAAGGCTCAAACCGCTCGCAGAGATATCCAAAACAAACGTGATAATCCCGGCGGCAGTAGAGTTTGTCGACATCGCTGGCCTCGTCGCGGGGGCGAGCAAAGGAGAGGGGCTTGGAAACAAATTTTTGGCGAATATCAGGGAAGTCGACGCGATTGTGCATGTCGTGCGCTGCTTCGACGACGACGATATTTTGCACAGCATGGGCTCTGTCGACCCTGTTCGAGACATAGAGATTATCACTACGGAACTCGTTCTAAGCGACCTGCAAAGCTGCGAGAAACAGCTCGACAACAATGCAAGGAAAGCGAAGGGAATGGACAAAGAGGCGATAAAAAACGTGGAGCTGCTCAAGCGCCTGATTGCGCACCTAAACGAGGGAAAACCCGCAATAACGCTGCCCGATGTCTCGGAGGAGGACGCAGCCCGCATAAAATCGTATTTTCTGCTGACCTCTAAGCCCGTGATATACGCATGCAATGTGGCGGAGTCCGACATAGGCGACGCCGGGGCATCAAACGCGTACGTTGCAAAGGTAAGGGAATTCGCAAAAAATTCCCACGATGCCGACTCTTGCGTGATTTGCGCGCGGCTCGAAGAGGAGCTGTCGTCGCTCGAGCCCGACGAGGCGAAAGAATACCTTGCGGAGCTTGGGGCTACGGACAGCGGAGTGTCAGAGTTGATAAAAAAGACGTATGATTTGCTCGGCTTGGCGAGCTATTTTACAGCGGGCGAAAAAGAAGTAAGGGCTTGGACTTTCGTAAAGGGAATGACAGCCCCCCAATGCGCCGGCGTAATACACACCGACTTTGAGAGGGGGTTCATAAAGGCCGAAGTGGTTTCGTACGACGATCTGATGGCGGCAGGCTCCGTGCATAAGGCGCGCGAGGCAGGAACGTATAGGCTTGAAGGGCGCGACTACCAATTCAAGGACGGCGATGTAGCCCTGTTTAGGTTCAATGTTTGATTCAATGAAAGCGGCGCTATTAAAATTAATGTACGCGGTGGCGTCTTCGAGGCGGCTTGCTGTCGGAATAATGGCGTACGCGACTTTGCTTGTTTTTATTGCGACCCTCGCCCAAAAAGAAATAGGGGTTGCGGCGGCGCAGGCAAAATATTTTGAGAGCTTTTTCTGCGTGGCGACGCTCGGCTTTATAAAAATTCCGCTTTTGGGAGGGGCGTCGGTCGGTTTGCTCGCCGCGGTGAATATACTCGCGAGCGGATGGAGATATGTTAGGGGAGGACTTTATGGCTTCGGAGCGTCGATAGCGCACGTGTCGCTCGTCCTGCTTATAATATCCGGTGTTCTCCAATACTATATGAGGGTGGAAGGCTCCATGGTCCTGCGTGAGGGGACGGAGTCTGACACAATACTTGTAGGTGCTAAAAACGGGTCTGCGGGAAGCGTTATGAAACTGCCGTTTAAAGTGAAGCTCGTAAAATTTTCCATGGAAAAATGGGATTCGAGCTCGACGCCGAAAAGCTTTTCAAGCCAAGTGGAATTCAAGCGCGGCGATAGCGGAGTTGAACAGGTCGTGTCGATGAATTCGCCCGGTTCGTTCGGCGGATGGACGTTTTACCAGATGTCGTACGGCGACGGCGGTAAGACGAGCGTGCTTGCGGCAGTGCGCAATCCGGCAAGGCTCCTGCCGTGGCTTGCTGTTGGGGCGACCTTTGCCGGAATGGCGATAATGTTTATACCAAGGCTTTTTGCGCGGGAGAAAAATTGACGATGAATAGATACGCGTTTTCCATAAGCGTGCTAATTTCGGTGATGGTGGCATTTTCGCCGCTTGCGGTGTGGCAGGTTTTTATGGGGGATCCCCTGTACGACTCGCTGATTGGACCGAGTTTTGGAGAGCTTCCAGTATTGAAAGCTGGGCGCGTTATGCCGGTGTCGAGCGCGTCGGCCGACGTGCTAAAATCTCTTGGCGGCAAGGCGTCCGCCAATACGTCCGAAGGGAAAATATCCTCATCTAAATGGCTTTGGCGGCTATCCGCGGAAGCGGGCGGGCAGGCTTCCGAAAAAATAATGCGCACGGACAACAGGGATCTGCAAAAAATACTCGGCGTGGATGGCAGATACTATTCATACGACGACCTTGCGAAACATTACGGGCAAGTCGAGAAGGCGGCGGCTTCCGACGGAAATGCGGAGCTTGCTGCGGCGTGCGCGGAGGCTCTTGAAAAGGGAGTAGCATATGCGACAGCCGTAAATTCGTTTGCGGTTAAAGTACCGGGACAGAAATCTGCGGTAAAGGGAATTGAAGACTGGAGATCGGCGGTTAAAGAGGCTTCGGAGGAGTTAAAATCTGCGAAGGAGAAAAATCGCGCGCCGGAAGAGTCTAAACTTGCGCGGGCTGCGGCGATGCTATCGTACTACCGCGATGTTGCAGGCTTTGAGAACGCGTATCCCGACGCTTCTATAAATTCCATAAATACCGGGAGCGGATACGCGACGCCCGCTGAGGTAATGGTTGATAGGAAGGCTTCCGATATGTCGGTCAACTTGGCAAAATTGTACGCGCGAGCGTGCGATGCGATAGCTGGTGGCGACAGGGAAGGGGCGCGTGCGGCACTCGTGGAGATAAACGGAATTTTGTTGAAATCTGGCGGGGTGCCGTGGCTGAGATTGAAGGTGGAGAATTTTGCTAATGCGATGTCGCCGTTTTTTGGAGGATTTATATTATACATGTTTGCGCTGGCGGCATTCGGGCTATCGCGGATATTTTCTACGCGCGGAGAGGCTCTGAAGCTGGCGGGGAGCGTATTTATGGCGTCTGCGGCGGGGCTTCAGATATTGGGGATAATATTGAGAATGTACATACAAATGCGCCCGCCGGTGACAAACTTGTATTCGTCGCTAGTATTTACAGGGGCAGTTGCAGCCGGGATAGGCGTATATATTTTTTTTAAGAAAAAGTATCTGTCGGTTGGGGTGGCGGCGAGCATATGCGGGCTGATGTCGCTATTGGTGGCGATAAATTTGCCTTATAGCGGCGATACGATGGGAATGATGAGGGCTGTATTGAATTCCAATTTTTGGCTTACGGCGCATGTTGTTACGATAATGGTTGGGTATTGCGGAATATTTTTGGCGGGATTTATAGCGCAGGCGAGGCTTGTATCAAATATATTTTCGCGCGGGAATTTTGGTGCGCTTACCGGCGATACCGCAAAGACCGTGTACGCGGTATTATGCTTTGCGCTTATGTTTACGTTTGGCGGGACGATGCTCGGCGGAATATGGGCCGACATGAGCTGGGGGAGGTTCTGGGGGTGGGACCCCAAGGAGAACGGGGCGCTGATGACTGTATTGTGGACAGCTGTTGCGATACACGCAAAGTGCATGAGGCTCTGCAGCGACAGGATATTTTTGGGACTGGCTGTTGTGGGCAATATAGTTGCCGCGTGGGCTTGGTTTGGAGTCAACTTGATGGGAGTTGGCCTGCACGCCTACGGATTTATAGACGGAGGGTGGTTTTGGTTCTTTCTGTTTGTTGCGAGCCAAGTACTGACCCTTCCTTTGTGCATTTATAAATACAGGGAAAGAGCGGGGAATGAAGCCGTGGAGGCTGCAAAAAAAATATAGGAAAAATAAGCTTGTATTTGCGCGTAAAATCCGCAAATTAGATTGGATAAAAATGCGAGGTGTAGCTTAGCCTGGTAGAGCGCTACGTTCGGGACGTAGAGGCCGGAGGTTCGAATCCTCTCACCTCGACCATTTTGAAAGCCGCGAGTCCATAAAGATTCGCGGCTTTATTTTTTTTTAAGCGATTTTTTATGCGAAATAAAATGTGTTTAAAACGAATTTAATTTGCGCAAATCCAAAAGCCGGTTTTTTTGGGGTCGCATCATTTTATGCGCACTATATATTTCCAATTACAGTACGGGCATATTTTCTGTGGAGATACTGCTGTTGTTCCGTACGATACCGCGAATGCAATAAATGCGCATGAGCTGAGTGTCAAAATCGGTATCGCAATTATCATCCCAATGCCGGTCATACCTATAACGACTCCAATTATTGACAGTATTAAGCCGCAAAAAAATGCTCCCCAACCGTATGATTGCGACGCTGGCTTGTCAAAGTCGTGGCCGCAATTGGGACAGTGGTAATTGCTTGCGGATATTCGCGCTTGCCGCATCGCAAATTCCGGATTCTGTTTTAAATAATCGTCGTAGCTCATATTTTTT
>ENA-UOJE01000316-UOJE01000316.1-human-gut-metagenome-genome-assembly--contig:-C23-NODE-316-length-58410-cov-13.101517_pt1 | contig 58410 bp, 52 predicted proteins | sample MGYA00242341_ERZ723888 | MGnify/ENA metagenome assembly ERZ723888 | reverse complement strand
TACTCTACATTCCTTAAACCGCTTGTCTAACTCCTTTAGCTTTTATGCACTGGAGTATTTAATTCGCGTTTTTATAGTTAATTATTGTAAAGATTAAAACTATATAGACTTACCTTATTCTTATAAACTTTATTATAGCACAAAACGTCCGCCTAAATTGTGGGAGTGACAATAAGAAAATACGAAAAACTTATTTATAGATTTTATTTTAGAGTGTTTCGAGAAACGGAATATAATGGCGAAAAAACACGCTGCTAAACAAATAACCAAGCACATAAAAAAACTTTGCCCCCAGATACAAAAAAACCGCGCTTTTTAGAGCGCGGCAGAGTTTTATTTTTTTCTAAGACTGCGGCTTGCTTATTTTGCGAGCTTTATTTCGTCCCAAACCTTTATGTATTTCGCGTTGTCCGCGCCAAGGTCGAGAATAATCTCGCCCCTCTTGTACATTTCATCAGGGATAAACATTCCTGGATGGTTGCGGTTTTCTTCGGACACAAATTCCTTGGCACCGTTAACGGGGGCGCTAAAACATGTAAACTCTATATTCTTGGCGGCGTTTTTGGGCTCGGTCATAAAGTCGATAAACTTGTACGCAAGTTCCTTATTGCCCGCAGTCACCGGGATTGCCCAGTCGTCGCAGCACATCGAAAAGCCTTCTTTCGGGCACATCCATGTCAGCTCGGGCGCCTCCTCAAAAACTTGGAACAAGTCTCCGCTATACCCCTGCACTATCTGAAATTCTCCGGAACGTATGCCAACCTTATAAACCTCATTGTCGAATTTCGCGAGGTTCTTCTTCCATTTCAAGATTTGCTCCTTTGCCTCGGCAAGATGTTTTTCGTCGGTGGTATTTATAGAGTGCCCCTTGAACAGGAGAGCCGCGCCGATTGTCTCGCGCATATCGTTCAGCATGGTCATGCGGCCTTTTAATTTTTCATTAGCAAATACGTCCCAAGTTTCAGGGAGTTTGCCAAGCTTGTCCTTATTGTAGGCAATGCATGTAAAGCCTATCATGTAGGGGACGCTGTACTCCATCTTTTTGTCGATGGCGAGATTGTCCAGATACGCCTTGTTGACATTCTTTATGCTCGGGAGCTTTGAATGGTCGAGCTTTTCAATCATTTTCTGCTCGTACATTATCTTAGCCATGTAGCTTGAAGGCTGGATAATGTCGTATCCCGAGCCGCCCGCTTTGAGCTTTGAATACATGAATTCGTTTGAGTCGAATATGTCGATTACCACTTTGCAGTCGTACTTCTGCTCAAACTCTTTTACGAGATCCAAGTCGATGTAGTCCGACCACATGTAGACGTTAAGGACGGGCTTTGACTGCCCGCAGCCCCACATTGCCACGGCGAGGCATAAAGCCAAAGCCGATGCGACGTATTTGAGTATTTTCTTCATTTCTTCTTAGTTTTCTGGTTTAGAATTTTTTACGCGTAAGCAACTGCCCGGCAATTGCGACAGTGAAAGTAAGAGCCATAAATACGACGCTCAGGGCATTTATAATAGCCGGCGGACCGTGCTTCATCATGCTGTAAACTTTCACCGGCAAAGTGGTGCTTCCGGGGCCTCCCACGAAGAATGTCACCACAAAGTCGTCCATAGACAGCGTAAATGCCATCATCGCCCCGGCAGCAATTCCGGGCGCGAGAAGCGGCAGTATGATTTTTATAAATATTCTGAAATTTCCGGCGCCCAGATCTTGGGCGGCCTGTATTATATTGAAGTCGAAGTCTTGCAGGCGCGCAAGGACAGTAAAAGTCACAAAGCTCAGGCAGAAAGTCGTATGCGCAAGTATCACTGTCGTGAGCCCCAAATCTACCTTCAGGCTCACGAACATCAACAGCAAGCTAATGCCCATCAAAATATCCGGGACGCACATCGGGGCGTAAATTAATACGTAGTGGGCGGATTGCAGTTTCGAGAGCCTGTATTTATTGAGAGTCCAAGCCGCGCAAGTGCCTATGGCGGTCGACAGGGCTGTCGCAACGAATGCAACGAGCAGCGTATTTAAAGTTGCGTTGATTACCGCCGAGTCCCTAAACAATGCCTCGTACCATTTTAATGAAAACCCCATCCATTTGCCGCCGTATCTCGATTCGTTAAAAGACTGGCTTATGAGCATCACTATCGGCAGATACATAAAAATCATCACAAATATAGTGACGAACAGCGATGTATATCTGGTTTTCATTTTGTGGAATCCCCCGAACTGCGCCGTATATTTACGATGCTTTTAAACACGCCCTTTTGCCTCAGGAAAACCAGCAGTACAGGCAGGGATATAATAATGGAAAGCATTGCCGCCAATGCGGCCGCCTCCGGAAGGTTTCTGTTTGCGGAAGCGCGCGTGGCGATTTTATTGCCGAGCATTTCCCCGTCGACGCCCCCAACGAGATCCGGTATTGCGTACGACCCCATTGCCGGAATGAATACAACCATTATTGCGGTATAAATTCCGCGCTTAATTCCGGGAATAAATATTGATACAAACGCCTTGAAGCGCGAAGCTCCGAGGTCTCTGGCAGCCTCCACGAGCGAAAAATCGAATTTTTCGGCGGCCGCATATATTGGCAATATTGCGAACGGCAGGCATGTGTACACCGACACCACAATGACCGCTCCGATATTGTTGAGCAAAAATACGTCGTCGGAAATTATTCCAAAATGAAGCAGAAGGTTGCGCAAAAAGCCGTCCGGATGTAGAAGAACCCTCCATGCGAATATGCGTATGAGGAAGTTAGTCCAAAGCGGTATTATTATAAGGAGGAGTAGCCAATAGCGGTATTTTTCCTTCTGCTGCGCAATCCAGTAGCCCACTGGTATGCCGAGAGCGAGGCAAATTGCAGTAATTGCGCACGATACCCAGACAGTCCTCCAAAGTACGGAGACGTAGTCGCTGCGCAAAACGTTGGCGACGGTTGTCAATGTCCATTCGGAATCTATGCCGCCGGCTGGATCGGCCGTTTTAAACGCTATCGCGAATACGAGAAGCGACGGTATCAAAAAGAATACGGCCAACCAGAAAAACGACGGCGCAGTTAATAGATACTCCGCTATATTAAACCTTTTTGCGCCCTTGCGCGGCGGCAGACTCGATTTCTCGCAGGCCATATTGGGTACCCTAATGCGGAGCCTCCTCCGGAAGCGTTGTGACGTCGTCGGGGTGCCATGCCACCCAAACCTTGTCGTCCCAAGTAGGCTGTTTGTAGTCGAGATAGCAACGGTTGTGCTGCGTGACGATGTTAATGCGCCGCCCGTCCTTTGACCTGACCCAATAGCGTGTCTGGGCGCCTTGATATACAATGTCTATGACCTGAGCCTCGAACATATTTAGGTTTTCTGCTTCGGGCTTTTTGTCAAAGATTCTAAATTTTTCGGGCCTTATGCTTACAGTCACTTTGTTTCCGGCGGACAAATTGTGCTCATTGTAGGACGGAAATTCACCGAGGCCGAAGAAGTTTATGCGGCAATATTCGCGGTTTACGATGGACGATACCTCGCCCTCGAAGAAATTGGTGTCGCCAATAAACGATGCCACGAATTTTGTGCGCGGGCTTTCGTATATTTCGGCAGGGGTTCCAATTTGCTCTATTACACCGCTGTTCATTACGGCGATTCTGTCCGAGAGGCTCATTGCCTCGCCCTGGTCGTGGGTGACGTAAATAAAGGTGGTGCCGACCTCGTCGTGAATGCGGTCGAGCTCGAGCAGCATATATTGGCGGAGTTTAAGGTCGAGGGCTGCGAGCGGTTCGTCGAGAAGCAGGAGTTTAGGCTTGTTTATAAGAGCCCTTGCGATTGCGATTCTTTGTTTTTGTCCGCCGCTTATGGTGTCTGTCTTGCGGGAGGCGAGGCCCTCGAGCCTTATGATAGAGAGCATTTCCTCTACCATTTTCCCGACTTCTTTTTCTTTTATGCCGGCGGTCCGCGGGCCGAATGCGATATTGTCGAACACGCTCATATGCGGGAAAAGCGCGTAGTTCTGGAAGACTGTATTGATTTTGCGCTTATTCGGGGCGGCGTCCGTTATATTTTTCCCGTCGAGAAATATTTCTCCGGAATCTGGCTCTTCAAACCCGCCCGAAATTCTCAGAATTGTCGTCTTTCCACAGCCGCTGGGGCCGAGAAGGGAAAATATATCTCCGCAGCGCACTCCGAAGCTCACGTTTTTTACGACGTGGTTATCTCCGAAATGTTTGTCTATATTTCTGAGTTCAAAAAATTCAGGCATTTCCCTTTTCCAAAAAAATGAAAAAAAATTTAAAAATACATATTGGAGGAAAAGAAAAGCTTTTTTTTAAAAAAACGCATTTTACGATGTCTTTTCCGCTTGCAGTTTGGCGCAAAAAAATGGAACTCTGCAAAAAAATTCATAATATTGCGTGGAGAATAGAACCATAGCGTTTTGCAGTTTTAGGAGGCTTGGAATATCTTTTGTTGGCGTTTTTTAGCCGGATTTTCACCGTAGGAAATTTTTACTGCACGCTTTTTTGCGGGATATTTTTACCGCCTGCATTTTTTGCGGAAGATTCTCGCTCGCACATTTTTTAGTGCGATTTTGCTGTCTACATATTTTTTTTGCAGACATCACGTCCAAGATTTATAGTTTACGATTTTCTAAATCTGCTTGTCCGTCGCGCATCATTCCCCAATATGCGGGAAAGCCAAAAAAATAGGCCCTCGGGAAAAATATTCCCGAAGGCCCGCATTTTTTAAATTATGAAGCTATTTTTTGCAGCCGCATTTTTTTGCGCACGGCTTTTTGGCAACGGGCTTTAAAGCGCATGCCTTTTTAGCGCACGCTTTTTTAGCCGGAGCTTTCGCCGCCGCTTTTTTAGCCGGAGCTTTCGCCGCAGCTTTTTTAGCGGGCGCTTTTTTAGCCGGAGCTTTTGCTACCGCTTTTTTCGCAGGGGCTTTTTTTACCGCCGCAGCTTTTTTAGCGGGCGCTTTTACGGCAGCCTTTTTCGGAGCTGCTTTTTTTACCACTTTTTTTGTTGCCATGATTTTATCTTTTTTGGGTTGATTTCATGTTAACACCGCCCGCCAATATGGGGAACTTTGCAGCTCCGAAAAGCGGGAAGTGAAATTTTTCTCCTGTGGCCATCGCCGGGCGGCGCAGGCAAACATACTCAAAAAAATCGAAAATCGGCATGCGCATTTTTGCGCGGAGAGAGACGGTGGACGGCGTATTTATAAAAAATACTTTTACATAAAAAAATCTGTCCCAAAGCGTCATTTTAAAGCGTCTAATAATACCGCCGAAAAGAAATATCTATTTCTTCTTATAGAATACGATTTGCATTAAATGCAATGTTAAAATTTTATTTTTCTAAAATTTTATTTTTATTTTGAATTTGTCAGCGCAATAACGGGCGCGAATCAAATGCGGAAAAAATCTTCCCGACCTGCAAATCATTTCCCGCAAAAAAATCGCGCGCGCAAAGCATCTTCGCGCACGGTTTTTGAATTTCGCCGAACACGACTCCGCAATCCGCGCAAGCCACTTTCAAACCCTCCGCCGCCGAAGCCGCCAAAATTTCTCCGGGCATTTCACTGCCCTTCAATCTCTCCGCCCGCGCTGCTTTAGCAAGCTTCAAGCGCTCGCCGTCAAGCTCGGCAATCCCAAATGAAAACGCCCTTACCCTGTTTACAATTTCATCGGCGTTCAACTTAAAATCCAAGAAAAAGTCCTCCTTGCCAATCTTGCGCGTGTAAGTCGCCAGAGATTCGTCTTGGGCTGTAAAGGCCGCCGTTTTTTCCGCAATAGATAAAATGTTTTCGCCCAATAGGCGCGCAGCCGCAGCAGCAATTTTCTTTCTGAGCTCAACCGCGCATTCTTCGCGCGATATTTCAACCTCTATTTTAGCGCAAACAGCACCTGCGTCCATGCGTTCCTCTATCCGCATAAGGCTGACGCCGGTCTTTTCCATTCCAAGCGCCACCGCCGTCTCAACCGGCGATGCTCCGCGCAGCTGCGGAAGCAACGACGCATGCAGATTTATGCACGGATAGTCCCCGTAATCCAAAATATTTTTTTTGAGCATGTGCCCATATGCCATGACGACTATCATCTCGACGCCAAGCTCCTTCATGCGTCTGACAACTGAATCGTCGGGTGACTTCTCCGGGCGCATAAGTTCGACGCCATTTTCAATCGCCCACGCCGACACGTCGTTCGGCGACATTTTTTTCCCCCTGCCTTTTGGTTTGTCGGGGTTGCTAACAACGCACGATAATTCAAAACCGTGGCATTGCCCGGCATGCAGCATTTTTATGCAGTCGAGCGCGATTGCGTCGGACGCCATGAAGGCTACTTTCATTTTTTCCCCTCTCCTATGCGCTCAGACGCTGAGCGTTTCGGCTTTCCGACGAGCTCCAACTTTATCGACACTCCGCCGAGATTCAGTTTTTCGCGCAAGCCCTTTACGAGATATCGCCTATAAGAATCCGTTAGCGAGCCCGCGTCGTTACAGAACATTCTGACAGTGTACGGGCGCGAAGCTACTTTTACGCAGTAATACGCCTTGAATCTTTTGTTTGAAACGTATTTTGGAGGATTGTTTGCCAAAAGCTTCGACACGCACGAATTGAGCTTGTTCGTCGTCACGCTTGAAAGCATTTTTCTTTTCAGCGAGTACGCGCTTTCAAGCAGGTGCTCTATTCCCGTATTTTCCTTTGCGGACACAAAATGCACAGGGGCGTCGGCTACGTCCGGCAACGAGCGGCGCACTGCCTGCTCAAAGCCCTTTCTGAAATCTGATATACCGTCGTATCCGCGCAGAGTCCCGCCCTTGAAAGTCTCTACCGCGTAGTCCCATTTGTTGACGACAATAACTATCGAGGCTCCGAGCTCTACAATTTCCCCAACGAGCCTCTTGTCCAAATCGGCGACCCCCTCCATGGCGTCTATTACAAGCAGTACGACATCGCTTGCCGCTATTGCCTTGCGGGTGCGCACAGACGACAAATAATCGAGGGAGGAATTCGTCTTTCGGTTCAGTTTCAACCCGGCGGTGTCAAAGAGCCTGAACTTCATTTCGAAGCCCTTTTTGGAGACTGCGTCGATGTCGAATTTTACGCTATCGCGGGTCGTGCCCGCCACGCGGCTTACGATTAGGCGCTCCTCTCCTATAAGACGGTTTGCTATGGAGCTCTTGCCTACGTTCGGCCTGCCTGCGATTGCGATTTTTACTCTGTCGGCGGCATCGTCTGCCGGGGCGCTTTCGATTTTCCCGTAGCGGGATTCGAGCATCTGCATGAGCGTTTCGATTCCGTATCCGTGCTCCGCCGAGACTTCCGCCACATTCGGAAATCCGAGGGCAAAAAACTCTGAATTTCTGTCAGCATGCGAAGGTATGTCGACTTTGTTTACGGCGAGAATGACGTCTTTTCCCGACGAGCGCAAGATGGCGGCAATCTCCTGGTCGAGCGGAGTCAGCCCGTCCTGGGAGTCGACCACAAAAATGATTGTGTCCGCAGTGTCTATTGCGAACTTAGCCTGGCGGTTGGTGGCTTGGGCTATGATGTTTTCCCCGCCTGAGGCGACAGCCCCAAGGCCGCCCGTATCCATTAGCGCGACGGAGTCGGTGAGCTTTTCGACAACGATGTCGCGGGTGACGCCGGGCTTGTCGTGAACTATGGAGATTCTTCGCCCGAGAATGCGGTTGAAGAGCCTGCTCTTGCCGACATTCGGGCGCCCGACGAGGGCTACGCTTTTTGGGGTTTGAGAAGCCATTATTATTTTATTCCAGATAGCGCCGCTTCGATTCTGTCGGCGGCCTTTACGAGGTTGTCATAGCTTGTCGAGAAGCTTGCGCGCAAAAATCCCTCGCCGGATTCCCCGAAAGCCGAGCCCGGCACAACCGCAACTTTCGCTTTTTCGAGAATATATTTTGCGAACTCCATTGAGTTCATTCCGGCCGATTCCGGCACTTTTGGGAAGGCGTAGAAAGTTCCCTTCGGCAGATGGCATTTAAGCCCCATTTCGTTGAATCTGCCAACGATAAAATCCCTGCGCCTATGGTATTGGTCGCGCATTTTCTCCATAGACGATTTTCCGTTTACGAGAGCTTCGATGGCGGCCTCCTGCGAGACAATCGGCGCGCACATGAGCGCATATTGATGGGCTTTCATCATTCCCTCAATAAGCTCGCGCGGGGCGCATGCATAGCCGATTCTGAAACCGGTCATTGCGAAAGCTTTTGAGAAGCCGTGCAGGAAAATAGTGCGCTCCTTCATTCCTTCTATCGCCGCGATAGAGTGGTGTGTGCCCTCGTACGTCAGCTCGGAATAAATTTCGTCGCTTATGACGAGCATGTCTTTTTCGCAGGCGAATTTTGCGAGCTCCTCGAGCTGTTTTTTATCTGCGACTCCCCCCGTTGGGTTTGTCGGAAAGTTTATTATAATAGCCTTGCAGCCCGGCTGCCAAGCCCTTCGGACTTCGTCAATATTGAACGCGAAGTCGTCCTCCGGGCGCGTCTTGACTGGGACTGGCACCCCGTGGCAGAGCCTTACGCTCGGCGAATATGATACAAAACACGGCTCGTGGTACATTATTTTGTCGCCGGGGTTTATAATTGCCCTAAGGACACAGTCGAGAACCTCCGAGACGCCGACTCCCACGAGTATTTCGCACGACGGATCATACGAAGCCTTGTAGTTTTTTTCTACATATTTTGAGATTTCGTTGCGCAGGCGGCGCAAGCCGAGGTTGTCCGTATAAGAGGTCTTTCCCTTTTCAAGGGCGAATATTGCGGATTCGCGTATATGCCACGGGGTGACGAAGTCGGGCTCGCCTATGCCGAGCGAGACTATGTCCTCCATATTGGCTGCTATTGCGAAAAATTCGCGGATTCCCGATTTGGGAAGGCCAACTACATGCGATGCTACAAATTTTGATGGATTGCCGTTTTTCATATAAAAATTTAGGCGCAAAAAAAATATTTCGGAATACGCAAAATGTGGCGGATTTCGAAATCTACGGCGAATACAATAGCCTGTCGCCGTCTGACATATCGCGGGTGATTATGAATCCCTGCTGTTTGTAGGTTTTAAGGAAGAAATGTGTCGCGGTAGAGGTGACGCCGCCGATGGTTGCAAGTTTTTCGTAGACGAAACTTGCCACACCTCTGAGGGATTTTGCGCGGACAAAAATAAGCAAGTCGTAAGCGCCGCTCATGAGGTAGCATGAATCCACCTGGTCAAATTTGCTGATTCGCTGGGCGAGCCTGTCAAAGCCGCCGTCGCGCTCCGGATTTATTCGCAACTCTATCGCGGCATGCACGACAGACTCCTCCACGTCGGGATTTATCACTGGCCTCCAGCCGAGCAACACTCCCTCTTCGACGAGTTTCTTCATGCGTTCGTCCAGCTCATCGCGCGAGATTCCGAGGATTTTCCCCATCTGTTCAGTCGAGAGCGGCTCGCCGTCGAGCATTAGTTTTAACAATTTATCCATAATTTTTAGAATGAGAGTTTATATTTTTTTTTAAACATTTTTTTTTGATTCTTTAAAGAAAGCGGCGGGAATTCATCGGTACTTATCGTAAACCCCAGCCATCGGAATAATGCGTTTTTCCTGCGCGGATAGCGGCAAATTATTAGGCAGTTGTGCAAATGCGGGCAACAAAAAAGCCCCGAGGATGAAACCTTCGGGGCTTTCCGGAAAAAGTTTCAACCTCTACTTGCGCCTTCTCGCATACGCCGCAGCCGCCAGCGCAAGCGCGCCGAGAACCGCTGCAACATTGGCAGGTTCTGGGACTCCCACCAAAACGAGGTCGTTTCCCTTCCATTCCAACGACCACTTGGTCTCGTCTATTGCCATTATGCTTATTCCGCCGTCGTCAAAGCCGATAATATCTCCGCCTACGGACAGGAGCGTATATTCGCCAGGCGCATAGTCTTCGTAGCCCCAGTTGAAGTCAAAGACTATTTCAGATAGCATATCGTATTGATCCGCCCTTTTAAGGTTGCCGTCTATGCGAATTAGCGGGGCGTCGAGCGTAAGCGCGTTTTGCGGAACGTAAACCGTCCACATATTGGCAGGTTCGGTATCGTTTTTAGAATCTGTTTCAGAATTCATATTTACGCTTCCGGATATATAATAACTTTTGGCGTACGTATTAAAAAACACCTTCTGGAATGTTAATTTAAGATCCTTGATTTCAATTCTGTCAAGAGCTCTTGTAATAAGGCTGCCCCAGTTGTGCGTGTCGTTTGTGAGATATGTATCGCCGAGAACTTTTATTGAATAAGAGTTCTGCGAGGCGTCGGAATTTACATAAAAATTATTCGTGGCAGTCTGGTAAGATCCCCCGCCGTAGCTATCCATGGTAAGAGTGAAGTCTTCGCCCGCATGGCCGTCGGAGCCTATCCATATGGTGTTATCCCTCGAACTGCCTTCGCCAATTACAACTTTTCCGATTGAGGCGCTTACCCCGATATATTTGTCTGGCGCCGGCAACAGAATCTGACTCTTGTCTGTACCATAATAATATCTTGCAATACCGACTGTATCGCCGGCAGTGGGGAGCCTCGATGCGGCGGAAAATGTCCAATCAGCTCCATTGTTCATCGGAATATTCCATACGTCTGGAGTTCCGCTTACCTCATACCAATTTGCGACATCAAGCATATCGCCGGAAACGTTTCCGTGAAAGACAAAGTTAGCAGCAGAACCGCTTAGAGCGGCCAACATTGAAACGGCAAATATCGAACTTTTTATTTTCATTATAAGCCTCTTATATTCAAACTATAAGAAACGTCAATAAAAATTATGGGAAAAATTATTTCGGGAAATTTTCTCTCTAAATCATAAATTTCGCCGTAAACAATACGGGCGATTTCGGGTCGTCTGAAGATGCCATTTCTTCCGTCCGCGCAGTTTTAATTTTAGAGAAAAAAATTCTGACTTCTTCGCATTCTTCCTCTCCGCCCAGATGCCCCCTGTAAGACGCTATGCTCAAATACCCGAAAGACTTGTCGATAAGCTCGACCGCCGCTTCGAGAGCCGCTACCGTAGTTTCGGGTTTTGTCACGCAAGCTTTGTCCGATCTCGGAAGCCAGCCCAAATTGAAAAACACGCACCCGACTCTCCCCCGGTATTTCTGCGGAATTAATTCCAACATATTCTCGTGCCCGCTGCAAAAGAACGTGCACTTCTCCAAAATACCGTTTTTTTCAAAGAGAGCCCGCGACCTCGCCACGGCCTCTTCCTGAACGTCAAACCCAAAAATTCTTCCGCCTTCCGAAAGCAGCGACGCCAAGAAAAGAGCGTCGCCTCCTCCGCCGAGAGTTGCGTCAACTGCGCAATCTATCGCGCGCGGCCCGAAAAATTTTTTCGCCTCCACATGCGACCTTTCCACTATCGAAAAAGCTTTTCCCATTGCGCTACATACCCATTATATTTTTTGTTTTATTACCGCCGCCGAAACCCGTCTTAAAAACATCTCAGCGCAAAAAAATTCCCGCCCGCCGAAAGCATAGAGGAGCTGATGTCCGCAAAAGCAAAAAATATGCAAACGGTTTTCAAAAAAAGCCCGCTCAAGAAAACGGGAAATCGGGAAGAATTTGTATCAATTCCCAAAATCCCGCCGCGCAGACTGAGAAAATCAAAAAGGCTAAGCACCGAGAGCGGAGTCGTAGTCTTTCCAGACGGGGTCTATTCCGCGCTTTCGCAGGGCTTCGGCGAATTCTTCCGGATTGCGCGAGTCGTCTATATGGAACTGTTCTCCGCTTTCTTCCCTGTCGGCGTACCCTCCGGGTTTTGTGCTGCTAAACGCGCTCATCATTGTCACCCCAAGCCCCATGACTCCGTCGCGGAATTTGCGGCTTTCGCGCGTAGAAACAACTATCGCAAGCCTCGGCAAAAACATGCGCAGCGCGCATATTACCTGAACTGTCTGGCGGTCGTTTGGTATGTTGCCAGGCTCCGGAATATATCCGCTCGCGGCGGGCCTCATGCGCGGAAGCGATATTGAAATCTGGCTCTTCCACGCCCGTTTGAATAGAAACTTCGCATGCAGCGCCACAGCCAACACTTCAAACCTCCACTCGTTTACGCCAAGCAGCGGCCCAAGCCCAAGCTTTCTCATACCCGCCTGCGCTCCGCGCTCGGGAGTCGCAAGCCTCCATTCAAACACAGACTTCGGACCAGACGGATGGAGAGTCGGATAGACTTTCTCGTCGTAGGTTTCCTGAAAAACAGTTAGCCCCTCGCAGCCGGCATCAACATATTTTTTGTAGTCGACCACCCTCGACGGAGCTATTTCTATCGAAACTGACGGAACCATCGACCTCGCAAGGCGTATGACGCTCTCCATGTAACCGGAAGAAACAAGCTTCGGGTTTTCCGCCGCAACAAGCAGGACGTTGCGGAACCCGAGGTTGCGTATGGCGACAAGCTCACGTTCGACCTCGTCGAGCGACAGAGTCCGCCTCTGAATATTGTGCCTGCACGCAAAACCGCAATAGACGCAATTGTTTACGCATTCGTTGCTAACGTACAGGGGAGCGAAAAGGCGCATTGTCCGCCCAAAATATTTCGACGTTGTCGATGCGCTTATGCGCGCCATCGATTCAAGCTCGGCCTCCGCCGCCGGTGAAATCAGGGCGGCGAGATCTTCGAGCGAATCTGCCCTGCCCTTGTTTACAACAGCTGCCACAGTTGATGCCGGGCAGTTTCGAGAGTATTCTGCAAGCGCATGCAAATCGTGCGAGCGCAATTCTTCAAGAAATGTCGCTTTCATGGTTATTCGTCCAAAAAGCCCGTGAGCGGGCTTGTTGCGCTTGCCCGCGTGAGAGTTGCCGCGGCTCCCGAGAGCCTGGCGGTTCTTCCCGCGCGGACTGCAAGAGAAAACGCCCTCGCCATCTCAACCGGATTCTCCGCGACTGCAATAGCCGTATTTATCAATACCGCCGACGCCCCTATTTCCATTGCCTGCGCCGCGTGCGACGGCAGCCCTATGCCCGCGTCCACGACAACGGGAAGGTCGGCCTGCTCAATTATAATTTCAATTTGCGAGCGCGTTTCAAGCCCCCTGTTTGTGCCAATCGGGGCACCGAGCGGCATCAGCGCCGCAACGCCCGCATCTTGCAGGCGCATTGCAAGAACCGGGTCGGCATTCATATACGCCATAACTTTAAATCCCTCGCCGGCGAGGATTTTTGAGGCTTTCAGCGTTTCGATTGGATCGGGGAGCAGATAGTTTGGGTCGGGGTGAATTTCAAGCTTCACGAAATCCCCGAATCCCGCGGCTCTGCCGAGCCTTGCGATTCTCACAGCTTCGTCGGCATCAACCGCGCCGGACGTGTTCGGCAATACGAGATATTTTTTGGGGTCGAGATAGTCGGCGAGGTTGGCGTATTTGTCGGACTTTTCAAGGCTTACCCTTTTCAGCGCGACTGTCGCGACGGACGCCTCCGAGGCTTCGACCGCCTCGGCCATAATTTCGGGCGACCGGAATTTGCCGGTTCCCACAAAAAGGCGCGACTTAAACTCGCGCCCGCCTATAATCAATTTGTCGGTGTTATCCATGTTGTAAAATGCTATTGGCGGACGACGGCATAAGCTATGTCCGCAACTATGCCGGGATTGCGCACTATTGGGTTTCGGCAAAATCCGTAGCAAGCTTCATGTACTTTAACATTTCCGGCGGAATCTCAACCTTTATTTTGGACAAATCCGCCACGAGTGACTCCGGATCGCGCCCGCGCAACTCGTATATCTCTCTAAAACCGAGGTCGAGCAGCGCCTTTGCCCCCGCGACGTCCATTCGCGGGATTCTCATAAACGGGCTTTTCAAGGCGGCGTAATCGACCTTGCGCTTCTTCTGCGGCTGGCGGCGCATATTATTTTTTTGCCGCGTCGATTTTATCCTGCACCTGTTTGGCGCGCTTGTCGGAGGGGAATTTTTTGACGCCCTCCTCAATTAGCTTCAAGACCTGTTCGTCTTTGTACAGGAACTCCGAGTTTTTGCCTATCGCGGCCGCATAGAACATATCGGACTTATCGTTGCGCACGGCGTACAGTATCAGCCCCGCCCTTACCTGCGGCAATATTTCAGCCGTATCGGCGGCGTCTTTAAACATATTCCAGACGTCCTCGTTCTTTGAGAGCACAAAGAGCTCTATGCCGTCGAGCGCGGCCGCCGCATCGCCGAGTTCACGGGCGGCCTTTATGAGATTTGCCGCCTCCATCACTCCGCCGACGCGGTAAGAGACTAACGCCTTGCCCCTGAGTGCAAGCGTATTTTTAGGCTCGGATTTTAGTATGTTGTTGTATATTTCAAGCGCGAGGGGCCAAGACTCCAACAGCGCGGCTGCCCTCGCGGGAACTACGCTTGCGGAAGGCGTCCATAAGTCGCGCGTTCCGAGGTAGAAGCGAAGAATTGTCGCGAGCGCGTCGGGGGTCGAGGAAGAAATCATCTTGCGCGCGTCTATGCCTCCAACGAGCTCCTTTACAAGCGCGTTATCCGGGTTCTTCGAATCTCTGAGTGCGTAAACCATTGCGAGATTTAGTGATTCGAGATTCTCTTTGGCGAGTTTTTTAAGAGTCGGCAGGTACGCGGAAATTTCATCGGGTTTTTGCTGCATTATGCACACTGTTGCGGCATATACAGCGGAGGGGTCGTCGCCAAGCTTTATAGCTTTGTCGTAATATTTTTTAGACGCCTCAAAATCTTTTGAGAGCATAGACAAAGTTCCGAGTGTGCGGATAGCCCGCAAGTTGTCCGGGCGCGCTGCGAGGAACGCTTCAAACAACGACTTTGCTTTTTGCATGTTTCCCACCCCCATATAGCAAACGGCGATCGGCATAAGCTCTTCCGGCTTGTAGGAGTCAGGAGAAGCCTCATAGTTTTTAATTGCGGCTTCGTTTGCCTCGCGGTTTGAAAACACAACCGGGGAATCGAACAACTCCGTCTTTGAATACGAGGACTTGTCTTTAAGCAGATCCGGCGACGGCGCGGGTGCGGAAGTTTGGGCGCAAACGCCTGCCGATATTGTCAGTGCCGCAAGCACCGCGGTGATTGTACGTTTTATTTCAGTCATTTTCTTCCTTCATTTAAAATATAAGAGCGAGCCAACCCCAATGCGGAAAGATTGGACTCTATTTTTCTGCCTGCAAGCCATTTTTTAGGAAGGAGTTCTACACTCCCGCCGGTAAAAACCGTCTTTTGGGCTATATCGCCGTTCGGGAAGTATTCTTTTTCTATATCGGAAATTATCCCGTCGGCGAGCTTGCAAAAACCCTTGACGCAACCTACATACATCGCCTCGACCGTATCTTTGCCAATTGCCATGTCGAAATCTGCGAGCGCCGGATTTATTTTAGGCAACTGCGCCGCCCTTTCAGAGAGGTAGTCGGCGAATGCGTGCATTCCCGGGGCGATTGCCCCTCCCGCATATCTGCCGGCTTCGTCGACGAAATCAATCGTCACCGCCGTTCCCATATCTACCGATATGTACGGGGGCTCAAAAAATATCGCAGCCCCCACGGCATCGGCAATTCTGTCGTCTCCAACTTGCGCCGGATTTTTCATGTCTATTTCCATCGGGGCGTTTTTGTATGTGAGCCTCATCGCGCCTACGTTTAAGGCTTCAATGAGCCCCGCGAACTCTTCGGAGCGACTCGGCACTACCGAGCACCACGCGAGCGCATCCGCCCCGGAGTTTTCATAGAGACGTTCTTGGGAGAAAATATGCGGAAAATTTCCCCCGTCGAAGTCGGAGCTCCAAACGGCGGAGTATGAGGAACCGTCGAAGGCCACGACCGCGCAATGTGTGCGCGTATTGCCTATATCGACGCAAAATATTTTTCGTTTAGCTTGCATTTAAAAGAAAAACCCGCAAAAAGCGTCAGCTTCTCGTCGGGTTTTGAAATTAATTAAATTCGGCAAGAGGGCGCGCCCTCTTTGCAAAAAACGGGAGATTCTCTGGGGGTAAGAATTAGTAGTCTTCGACAGTCACCAGACCCCACGCGAAGGAGGTCTTGTCGCCCGAAGGCAATTCCATACCGCAAGCTTCTTCCGTTCTGATGTTTATCGAGGTATCGGAAGTCGGGGAGAAGCAGCCGGGCTCGTATGTGTACAGTCCGAAGAATGTGCTCTTCTGGTGCGCTGTTCTTTCGTTACCCGTGTTGCAACCGCCGAGCATCGCTCCAGCGATAACCATAGAAATGAGTGCTAATATACGAAGTTTCATGGAAAACGAATTTATGAATGCTCGGCTGAAATGCAATCTATTTTTTTCATTTTTTTTCGTTGCGGGAAACTTTCGGCCAACTTATACATTTATATAAAACAGACCAATCGCACTATGCGGGTATATTCTGTCGGCACTGCCGCCGGCGCAAATTTTCAATAAAAAACAAAACTACAACATGCAAAACATATTTCACGGCAAAACCACAAGATGCCGTTTTGCGTATATTATGGCGATGTTAGCCGGAACAATGCTCGCCTTTTCGGGTGATGTTTTGGCACAGCAACAGCAAGCCAGACCAGTTAACGCGGCGGCCCCCGCGAAATCTCCCACAACCGCCGCTCCAGCCGGTGCAAAGCCTGCTACGGCCGCCAGTGCAGCCTCGGCGAACCAATCCGCCGCACAACCTGCAAAAAGCGGGCAAAGTTCCGCACAGAAGCAGAACGAACCCCCAAGGCCTGCCGGCGGATTTGTAGTCAGGGGCGAAAATTTTAGCAGGAACCGCTTTGCGAGGGAACAGGAACCTAAAAACGACAACCATTTGCAGGGACCGTTCTATTTCGTGGACGAAAACCCAATGCAGGTAATAAAAATCCTCGAAGAACTCACTGGGCAAGTCGCAATAACCTCCGCGGGCCTTCCAAACGCAAAAATTAACTTTGCTTCAAAAGGCAAGCTTCCGCGCGACGAAGCAATATTGGCAATAAAATCTCTGCTTTCCGCAAATGGCATGGCAGTTGTCCAAATGGGCGAAAAATTCTTTAAAGTGTCGCCGTCACAGGGTGTAAACGCCCAAGCCCCAACCTACATTTCCGGAAAGGCGTCGGATCTGCCGACAAGCAACGCGTTCGCGTCAAAGTTTTACGAGCTTAAATACGTCGACATCGAGACTCTCGCCCAGACGCTTTCAACTTTCATATCGCCCAACAATGTTGCGTCCCTCTCTCTGTTTCCGCGAAGCAACGCATTCTTTCTGACTGACACAGTGGCAAACCACCAGCGCATAGAAATGCTACTCGAGAAAATAGACGTTGAGCCGTCGATAAACGAGGAGATAGGATTTTTCATGCTTAAAAACGTGGGCGCCGACGACGCAAAGCGCAAGCTTTCCACAATACAAAACGACGCCCTAAAAAAATACCTCGCGAAAACAAGCATTGAGTCGGACGAACGCACGAACCAGCTGATTGTGGTCACCCCCAAGGGCAACCTAAAACACATAAAAAAAATCGTTGATGCGCTCGATACCGACGCCCAGCCATTGACGCGCAGCGAAGTATTCTATATACGCCACGGTGAGTCGAAAGATGTGGCGACAGTCCTCAACCAGATAGTCAAGGGGCAACAAGCCGCCGTAAAGAGCAACAACGCTGCCGAAGCGGCAAGGGTAGCCGCCACAAACCGCAGAAACATGATTTCAAACGCGCAAAACCGCAACGCGATAAACAGGGGCCAGCAAGCCGCCAGGCCAACCAACCTGACAGCAGACCCCACAGGCGCCGCCTTGCAGTTCAGCGAATACGTCACAATAGTCGCCGACGAGCGAAGCAATTCGATAGTCGCCTACGGCACGTCCACCGACCTGATGCAGATAAGAAATATAATTGAAAAGGTCGACGTAGTGCTAGCCCAAGTAAAGATAGACGTCATAATAACTGAGGTCACTTTGACCGATAAGCAAGTTTCGGGGCTATCTACTTTCGGGCTTGACTACTCTACAGTCTCCAGCACGTCGTCGGACGGAAGCGTGACGCCGCGCGGATGGAGGGGCAATACTTCGGTTGGCTCGCTAAATGACTCCGGTGAAAACGCATTTGTATTTTCTATGAACGAGCAGGGATTCTCCGCAATATTCAACATTGCCGAGGAAAACAGCAAAGTAAAAATCCTATCCGCACCTTCTATAGTGACAACCCACAACAAGGAAGCCACCATAAACGTATCAAAAAAATACCCATTCATAACCGGAACAACGACCTACAATACCGGCAATTTTCCGTCGACGCAAGATACCGTTGAGTGGCGCGACATAGGTATAATACTCGAAGTGACGCCCCTGATAGGCAACAACGGCGTGGTGCAGCTCGACATAAAACAGACGGCGAGCTCCGTGCTCGACTACATGGAGGTCAACGACACGCGCCAAGCGATAGAAGGCACGAGAGAGGCCGAGAGCTTTGTCAGCGCCCGCGACGGCGAAACGATAGTTTTGGCGGGGCTCCAACAGACCGAAGCAACCGACACCGACCAGGCAGTTTGGCTGCTATCCGACATACCTGTAATCGGGGAGCTTTTCAAGCCAACCAACGACCAGCGCACAAGGACGGAGCTCGTCATATTTATCCGCCCGACTATTATAAGCAGCGCCGCAGTAGACACAATAATGAAAGATACGGGCATGGATAAATCCCCGATATCGAAAGAACTCGATTTATATTTGAAAACCGGCAGGTTTTACGATCCCGAAACCGACGGATTTGGGCAGGCCGAGTCAGCCAGAAGCTCGGCGCTTCGCACGATACTTCCGAAGGGCAGAAACGAGGAGGCGTTTAAGAATCCGGACGGAAATAAGAAAGAAGGAGCCCAAGAAGAAGGCACTCCCGCCGAAGAAGAAAGCGCATCTGCCGAGAAAGCCGCCGAGGCCAACAATGCCGGCAGCGATAATATCACAGCGCCAAGCAAGGCGAAAGCGCACAGGTTTGCACCGGGCGTGAGAAAATGAAGACATTGATCGCGACAATAATTGTATGCTCCGCATTCTTGACGGCAACCGCCCAAGGAAACGGAGACATTACGGCGGGCGGAGATTCTTTTACGCGCGGTGGACCTCCGCCGCTCCCGTATTCTGACGGCCTTCCCCCGCCCCCGCCGGAAGAAAACTTTCGGCAGATGCCTCCGCCCACAGAGGAAGATGCTCGGCAAGCCCACCCTTCCGAAGCAGGCTTTGGGGAAAGCACTGCGCAAGAAGGAAAAGCTTCGGACGGCAACGAAGAAGGCGCAACGGGCGGCGCAGGGATTGAATCGGAACAGGCGCAACCCCCATCTGTGGACGCTGCTTTAAACGGCAAAAATCCCCAGGAGGCTAATGCGGGCGGCGGAAACAGTGCAATACCTGCTCTCGACGGCGCGGAATCTTTATTGGGGAGGAACCCATTTGGCAATTCTCCTGCGGGAAAATCGGGCAAGGACGAAAAAAACGAAGCGAGCCTTGAACTTACATGCGCATGTTTTGTAGACGGCAAATGGAATTTTGTCATCACAGATATAGAATCCAAAGTATCGTACGCAGTGGTATTAAAAGGCCGTATTTCAGACGAGATACCGTACAGGGTGGACTTTTTTGACGAAGATACTATGAGCGTGGTTGTTTCAAATTCGATATCCGAATTTGTAATAACGCTGAAAAGCCCCGACGAACCCGCGCCCGCGCCGCCCCCGCCGCCGAAAGCGGCGGCCACTGCGCAAAAAAACAACCAGCAGTCAAACCGGCAAAACCGCTATAGGATGTGGTTTCCGCCGCAGAGGGTGGAAGTTCCAAAGGCAAAACGCATAAACTGGCGGTAAAAAAATGTCACTTTCCTACGAAAAGAAAATAGAAGCGGCGAAAGCCGAGTTTAAGAAAAAACTCTCACCGGACGATGCCTCGAAATTCGATGCCTGCGCCGATCCGAGAAAGCCGCGGTTTTTATTGGAGCACGGCAATTTTGCGGAATCCGAAATAGTGAGCGAGCTTTCCGAGACTGTCGGCCTTGAAACTGTCGACAATATTGAAATTCCCGAAAACGCCGAGAGCCTGCTTCCGCTCAGAATAATAAACGAGTACCGCTGTCTTCCGCTCTCCGACGGCACAGCTGTTTTCACATGGCCGCCGTCGGACGACGCGATAAAATGGATATGCGCAATATCCGGAAGAATCCCCCCGATAAAGCTAGCGCCCTACTCTCTCGTTGAGGGAAAGATTGCCGAGAGTTTCGGCGTCGGCGCGGAATCACTTGAAGGCAGAGACGCCGACGATTTTTCCGACATATCCGAAAGCGAGACGCAAGAGGACGAAAACGCCGCCATCATAAAATTTGTGAACGAAATAATAACGCGCGCCCTTGCCGACAGGGCAACCGACATTCACATAGAGCCCCGCCGGGACAGCCTCGCAATAAGATACAGAATCGACGGCGACATGAATTCCGTGTCAGTGCCCGACAATCTCGTAAAGTTTAAGGACGCAATCGTATCGAGAATAAAAATAATGGCGCGGCTGAACATATCTGAAAAGCGCCGCCCGCAAGACGGGCGCATAGCATTCAGGTCCAAGAGCGGCGAGGAGATCGACATACGAGTGTCTTCGCTGCCGACCCTCTACGGAGAGAGCGTTTCGTTGCGACTGCTAAATCAGAAATCGAGGCCTGTCACGATAGAGGATCTCGGGTTTCTGCCGGACGACGCCGCAAAAATATCGCGGCCGTTATCGCTCCCGCACGGAATAATACTTGTCACGGGCCCGACCGGCTCCGGCAAATCGACGACATTAACCGCCTTCATACGCCGCCTGCGCTCGCCGGAAGTTCGAATAATAACGGTTGAGGACCCCGTTGAGTACGAAGTTGAGGGGGTGAATCAAACACAGGTAAATCCTGAAATAGGGCTTACGTTTTCGTCGGTTCTGCGCTCTGTTCTGCGCCAGGACCCCGACATAATTATGGTCGGGGAAATACGCGACAGGGAGACGGCAGACATAGCAATACGGGCGTCGCTTACTGGGCACCTCGTGCTTAGCACGCTGCATACTAACGACTCCGCCGGCGCGCTCACAAGGCTTGTAGACATGGGCATAGAGCCGTTTCTAATAGCTTCCTCAGTGGAAATGATACTTGCACAGAGGCTCGTAAGGCGGCTTTGCAAATGTGCAGTGCCTGCAAACTACACAAGGCAGCAGCTCTCATCAAGCCTCGCAACCCTCGGCATTCCGCAATCGGAACTCGAGTTTGCCGGAGGGATAAAAATCCCGCACGGCTGCGATAAATGCCGCTCGATAGGCTATTACGGAAGAGTCGGGATATTTGAGATACTTTTGGTCACCGAAGATATACATTCGATGATAGTCTCGCGCGCTTCTGCAAGAGAAATAAGGGAAGCCGCCCGCGCCAACGGAATGCGCACATTGCAGGAATGCGGGTGGGAGCTCGTAAAGCGCGGAATAAGCGGGCTCGACGAAATAATGTGCTACGCAAACCTAAACGACGAAGCCGTAAGCCATGCGAAAGTATAAATACAGGGCGATGTCCGGAAACGGCAAAATCGTATCCGGAGAGCTGGACGCCGCCGACTATAAAGACGCGTGCAACAAGCTTAGGGCCATGTCGCTAGTTCCCGTATCGGCCGAAAGGGCGGATTCATCGGGAGCGTCCGATACTGCGAAAGCCTCGGAGCCAGATGCTTCAAAAATAAATCTAGGCGGGGAAAAGACCTCGCTTGCATTCTTTAAAAAGCTCCTACAGTTGTGCGGCGGCGGGGGCATGCCTGTCAGCGACGCGCTAAAATCTCTCGCCCAAAGATCCCTTGACGCGCGTACAAAAGCCCTCTGCCGCGAACTTTACAAAGAGCTCAGCGAGGGCCGGACGCTTTCAGACGCGCTAAAAAAGTACCCCGCCCTTTTCGACCCTTGCATAACGCACCTTGTCGAAGCCGGCGAAACAACCGCCAACCTCGGGTTTGTATTTGAAAACATAATATCTTATATAGAGGCGCGACGGCAGCTGCGGCGGACAATAATATCGGCCCTCGCATATCCGGTTTTTCTATGCGTCATGGCCTCAGGGGTTGTGCTGCTGTTTCTATTTTTCATGCTGCCGCGGATTGAGTCTATGATGTCGAACATCGGCGCGGGAGAAAACGGGCCTATTGTGCTTATGAAAACAATAGGCTCGGTGCTTACGACGGGCGTTCCGATTGCGGCCGCTCTTGTCGTTATCGCATTTATCGCTGTGAGACTTGTGCGCAAGACTCCGGAAGGGCTTTTAAAAACTGACGCATTCCTTTTAAAAATACCGGTCATAGGGAAAATTGCCTCAGATTCCGACCTATGCAGATTCTCGACGCTTGCATCGACTCTTTTTGCTTCCGGCGTAAATACCACCGAGACATTCAGGCTCGCCGAAAAGTCCGTAAAGAACTCTTTAATGCGCTCGAGAATACAAAGTTTTAGGGTTGCCGTAAACGACGGCGCTCCGATATCTGCCGCTTTGAAAAAATTCGGCATTATAGACGAGGAAGACATCGATATTGTTTCCGTAGGCGAGCGCACCGGCAGCCTTGTGTCGGCATTCGCGGAAATAGGGAAATCGCACTCTGAGTCGCTTAACAGGCGGATAAAGCTATCGACAGGCGCGCTTGGAGGAGTTGCTCTCGCATTGGCATTCGCGCTTGTTTTGATATTCGCAGTGGGAATAGTTTTGAGCATACTTGGAATCAGCCACGGATTGATATCCAAATAATGAGCCTAAGCAAATTGCGCGGGAAAGTACGGCATGATTATTTAATTCCATGCCTCGTACATGACAATTATTTGGCGTATCTTTTTGGGGGCAGTTTTTTAGGGGATATCCCGTTTATTTACGTTTAACCCTGAAAAAAATTCTTACATCGCAATATCCTAAGCAAATATCCGGGTACGAGCTTGACGGTTTGCATAGCGCGCCTTCCAGCGTCCGCGGCGTATTTTAATAAGATAATTATTCTAATATTGGCGTAGAAAAATCGGCAAAATCAGAATTAAGCCTGCCCCGCGGCCATGTTTTCCCTCCGCTTCAACGCCCAAGAAAATTGCCAGCCGGCATTTTCCACTAAGTATAATAAATTTCACGCGCTATATAAAAAACAGCCAATAGGCGAAAAACATTCGTTGGATAATCAAAAAAGTTCTCCACCCCCTGCGGCAAGCGTAAGATTTTATTTAAAGGCCGATATTTCTTTTGAAATTTCGCCAAGAAGCGGAGCTGCATTTTGCGATATTCTCGAAAGTTCCGCGAGAGCTTTTTCCGCTTTTGCGACCGCCCCGCGCGCGTCTTTTAAACGGAGTGACAAAGTCCCCATTTCAGACGATCCAGCTAGCCCCTCTATATTGTCCGCCGAATATGAAAGCGATGTCACAGAGTTTTCAATGGAGGAGATAGACTCCAACATTTTGTCGGCCTCGCGCCTAAAATGCGAAAGGGGCGCCGAAAGAGCAGAAATCTTTGACTTCACGGCGCTCAAACAATTTCCGCAGTCGCCCGCCGCCTTTTCCATGTCCATAACCACAACTCCCGTGCGCTTGGCCAGAAGCTTTATCTGCTCCGCCAAAATGGAAAGCCCGCTTCCGGCATTCCCAGACTTCCCTACCTCGATAGACATATTTAGGCTAATAAGGTTTGCCCTGTCTGCTATAGCCGCTATCTCGCCAGCAAGCCTTCCCAACGCCCCGATGGATTCTATTGCCGAGTCCGCCGATTCATCCGCCGATTGCACAGCCTGCGACTGCGCCGATATAATTTTTGAAAAATCCCCCGCAACGACCTCTTTTTGCGGCAATCCCGCAGAGAGTTCAGAGACCAATTCTGAAATTCTGCGGGAAGCCTTTAACGCGCCACCATAGAGTTCGGGACCCGAAACATTCTTTTCCAACGCCTCCAATGTTGTATCGGCATACTCAAGAATTTTAGAATTTAAAGACACCGCTGCGCTTATCTCATTGCGGCTCGAAACGCACATAATCGAAAGTTTTTTGGATATATCGAGCAGCCGTTCGCGCATTTCCAGCGCGTCGAGAATGTATGAATCTATTGTTTTGAACTCGCGCCCAAATAGGGCGGCTGATGCGTAATAATCCACTTTTGCGTCTTCTGCCGAACCAGATATGCAAGAGCGCGCAAGCAATGCCGTACGCGCGGCCGATTTGCGCACTCCAAGCGCAATTACCATTGCGGCGGAAGATAAAAATATTATAAACAAAGCATATTCAGCCAAGAAATAAACCAGCTGCAAATGCGCGTTATGCAATGCGCCGGAGAGCGAATCCACAAGCACGCCAGAGCAATAGATCCAAGTCTGCGCGCACAGAGTTTCAAAGACTGACATCTTTTTTGCTATTTCGTCCGGATTAAATTCCTCGGAAAATATCGAGTCTGTAAGCGCCGTCCCGGACTGAAGGATTTTTTCGGAAGATGCGCGTATGCTTTTGGCGCTCTCAAAATTGGAGGACAGAGTCCGAAGGGCGGCAGACAAGTTTTCGACATCGTCAATAAGTTCGTCGCGGATTATTGACAGTTGGGATTTATCGCCGTCTATTGAAGTTTCAACATGCAGCCTGAATAATCCGGAATATATTTTAGGGAAATACGTTCCACAAATTTTTACAAGCAGGTATCTATCGGTTGCTGGGTCGGAATAAAGCCCACCAGCGACCATTGCGCTGTCTGACATATCCAATAAAATAGATGCTTTATTTCGCGACAAATCAAACGCGTCCAAAGATTCTTGCGTGTATATCGTCGATATATTTGAATGTTTTTCGGGCGAAGCCTGTTTTAGGTATGACGAAGTTCGCAATATCTGAGAACATCCGGCTGTGATAGACGCCTTCGCATCGGAAAGAGCGCGTTTTGCCGACGTCGCAGAAGCCTCGCCAGAAACATTACCGGCTAATGTAATATGCGAGAGTATTACAAGTCCCTGTAAAATGCGCGCACCTCCAAGTTCAGCACCGAACCTATCGGATTCTCTCAATACAGAATGCACGTACTTATACGCGGGCAATATTGAAGCACAAAGTCCAAGCAACAATATTGCGACAAGTTTTGTCAGCAGACGTTTCCCGCTAAAATGTCTCATTCCCATACGCTATTTTAATGCCCAATAAGTTGCAATAATATTCTGTTCGGCAAAAAAAAATCGGAGTTTAAACTCCGATTTTATGTGGAAATATACACTTAATTATGTCAACAACCGTATATAAGCAAACGGCTGTATACTTTACAGAGATTATCTCTGTCCGGAAGTAATCATGGAATTGTCCGGAACAATAGAAGAAGTTGTCGAAGTATGGGAATCTCTCTGGTTGGCTTTCGACTGGGGCAGTACCAAGAATTCGCTTGTCTGGGCAGCGAGAGTTCTTTCAGCGATTGAAGTGTTGCCGACGGAACCAATGATATCGCCATTCGGGCGGACTGCAAGGACAACAGCGTTCGTTCTGGATTCGCCGTTCTCGTTGGTAACAGTGACATTGCCGGTTGTCGTTATGCTTTCGTCTGCATTAACAGTCGACCTAGCATCGCAAGCATACCTTTCGCCGTTCATTTCAACAGACATGTTGGAAACGTACGAATTTTCAGTGTCGGGCCTTATAGAAGCCGTGACAGTGACGGGTGTTCTCGCCGGGAGATTGGGATCAGACAAAGTTGATTTTACTGCGGAAATCAAAGAATTGAAGATTTTACCATGATGAGTATCTGTACCGGTGGCCTTGGTAGTTTCCGCGAGAATCCTATTGAGCATATCCTGCGAGGAGGCCAGCACGCTGCTATTCTGAACGTCGACTCTCACATTTATTTCCCTGTTATTTACGGTTGTCTGCACGCGAACGCCATTGGCTTCGCTAGTCGCCGAAGCGGGAGCTGTTTGAGCGGGGGTGACGGCCGTCTGAGCACCGAGCATTCCGCTTACGGAGAGAACTGCGAGGATTGCAATATAATTTAAAACTTTCATGGTATATTTCCTTTAAGTAGAAGAAAGGTTTTTTCTGATTGTGCAAAGAAAGTAAAATAAACTCCGCAACAATACAAGTATTTTTTTTTACTTTTTTTCCATCGTCAAAAGCGCGGGTATTTTAAATTTTTTAGCGATAAAACAATTATCTTGCTATGGGCTTACGCGGCAAAATTGTACAACCAACCTTATTTATATGAAAGAAATGTTTTGCCTTTCGCATTAAAAATGTTTGAATTGAAAAAACCAAAAAAAATATAAGTTCGCGTGCCCGAAGGACGGGAACGCTTCCAATAACAATAAAACATCACAAGAGATGTCCGAACAAGAAAACAAACCGGAGAAAAAGACGGAACAAGTCGATCTGAGCGAACTTTCCAACATTCAGTTCGCTACGGCTTGGACACCGAGTTCCAATATATCCCCCAAAAACTTTACGCCGCGCAAAGGCGGAGAATTCAAAGGGTCCAGACGCGACGGGGGTGCTTTCAGGAAACCGCGCGAAGGCGGATTTTCCGGAAAGCCGCGCGAAGGCGGAGAATTCAAAAAACGCCAGTTCCCGCCGCGGGACGATAAAAACTCCGAAAAGCGCTTTTCTTCGGACAAGCCTTTTAAAAAGCGCCAAAAACCATTCGACAAAAAAGCGAAGAAAGAACCTTTCGTTTTTTCAATGGAGGTATTGTTCTATCCTGAGGACGCCCCGTTCAATAAATTGTCCGACATAATGAAAGCCTCGAAGCGCACATACCAGCTCTTCGACATTGCCGAGATAATTCTTGAAAAGCCGGAAAGGTTTGTGGTCCTCGCAAAGAACCTGCCGGACGCCGAGGGAAAATCCGCGCCTCTTTACTGCGCGCAACCGCTCAACCTGCCCTTCGACGACGAGGCGTCCGCAAAATCGGCCGCCCTTGAAGCGAAGCTCGAAGAACTCTTCAACACCGAAGAGATAGAAGCCGAACCTCCAAAGGGAGAATTTCAAGTAGTAAACAGGTGCTCCATTACCGGAGACCTCCTCGGAGCTCCCAACTGGCATAGGTACGGAGAATTTTTGCGCGAATACCACAACCGGAAATTCCCGAAAATGCCTTTCGAAAAATTCTGCGCCTCGATAGAAAGCGTGCGCGACAAGGAGCAAATATCGGCATGGCTTGAAATGATGAAGAAAAAGACGGTATTCAAGCTTAAAGAGCCGCAAGAGGGCGCGCCCGAAAGCTTTGACACGCGCGAATCCGCCTTTGCCTACATATCACAGAAATACGGGAGCGAACTTGTAAAGACCTACGAGCAAGTCAGGCTGCGTGGCGAATATGTCGCGAAACTTCCGTTTGGAAGAATACGCCGGAATATAGAAGAAGCCTGCAAAAAGCAGAAAAAATTCCCGATTGTAACTGCGAACAATTTGCGCGGGCGCCTGCGCCGCTCAGGATTTACGATCTATAAGCGAGGCAGCAAGGGTTTTGCATACGTTTCTGTTATAAAGCGCAAATTTATATTTGAGGGCGAGAGCCTTTCGGAAGTACCCCAAAAGATTTTTGACTTTGTATCGGCAAATCCCGCAATTAGGGCGGCGGAGCTGCCTTACAAGTACCTCGGCCTCGAAGTCCCGCAATCGGAGACTGAAACAAAGAGCCTTGCCCAACAGAACACAGAGGGAGCTCAGACTCTGGATTCTCAAAAACCTTCAGAATCCGCAGAGCTTTCCGAAGAAACGAAGGCACAGCTATCATCGGTTTGGAGCGAGCTTTTGTGGCTTGTGTCCGAAGGCTATGTAGTTGAATATGCCGACGGCACTCTGCAAGCAAACCCATACCTTCCGAAGCCAAAAGACAAGTCTCAGCCTTCCGATTTGGAAGCAGAGGCTGCAAAAGCCGGAGACGAACCCATAATGCCGATAAAGAAAAACCCGGAAGCCGAAGATGAATGCGGCAGTGTGGAATCGGAAGCCGAAGAGGCCTCGCAATGCCCTTGCGAATCTGCCGCTGAAGACGCCGGACAGAAAAGCGGCGAAGTTGCCGCAGAATCCGCCAAAGACGAGCCTGTTGCCGATTCTTCCGCACAGGAAGGCGGTGCGCCAGAGGCAGCCGAGGATAAGCCTTGCGAGAAACCTGAGATCGGAGTTTCAAACGAAGACTCGAAGGAGGACTCCAAGCAATAATCTGGCAAGATATTTTGCCTCAGTCTATGTACAAAAATCTCCCGAAACGGGAGATTTTTTTTATTATAAATTGCTCTGATAAAATTCAGAAGTTGATGGGAAAATTTTTTGCGCAGTAGAAGTAACAGGGAAAAAAATTTTTCTCCGCGCTAAAATGTCTAGAAATAATTCATAAATTTTGCGATGAAATGGAAGTGCTTACAGACGACAAAGAGGAATGATGGTTTTGGCGTTCATTACGTTTTACATAAACTCTCCGCGCCCCCGATTTAATTAAACTTTGCCTAAGCTGTCCGCCAACGCCATACATTGAAAAAAAATCCCAGCTGAGCACAATACGCCACAGTATTTCGCAGCATACGCATGAAATATTAGCGCGGGACGCGAGCTCCCTTTTTATCGCTAAATGGCGAACTGATTACTGCCAAATTGCGGACTTCACAATAACTACCCTTTGCGATTTCTTTTGCGTGGTTTGCCAGAATTTTTAAGAATTTTGCCATTCTCTGCGCAGGATTTGCCGCACGTCGCCCGCCGCAATAATTCCGAAAATGGAACGTTTGCAACATTGTTTTCATCGGCGCGCTTAGACTCCGAAAAGTTTTTTTTCTTCTGCGGGATTTGAAGGGCATCGAAAGATTTTAGCTGCATCTTAAATTTATTCTTTTTTTGCGGATAGCTTGCAGAAGCCTCCTTGACAGATTCTCCGGATTTTTGGTCTGAAAAGTCGGCTTTTTCGATAGTCGCCGCGAGACGCTTGCGGCGTTTTTTCATATGCTTCGATATTATTTCGGCGCGGCGCACCGCATCGCGGATTTGCAATTCAAAAGGGTCAAGCGCAGAAAAAGCCCCGCAAGATTTCCATTCGCGCTCTACGCGTGAGTTTGAGTCCCGCAAGGACTTTGACAGAGCCTTTGCGGAATCCGCAGCGCTCTCAAAAAGTTTGTCGGGCGACAATGCCGTTGCGCCAAAAGTCGTTGCCGTAAGGCGCAGCAGGTTATCCCGCGACACCACAATTATGGAGCCGGGGTTGCGGGAAGTCGCACAGAGCTGCTCTATAAGTTCGTCGGCTGTCATGTGCGACGGCGTAAAAACTTCGGCAAGCGTATCAATAGAATTGCGCCTTACAACTGATATATCTCCGCCTGAGCCGTCGTAGACTATCGTAATGCGGGTTCCGCCGTAGTCATGCATGGGGCCAACTATGCGCCACAACTCTTCGCGGGCCGCATCGAGGCCGCACTTTAAAAATATGCGCTCCATATCCGGAGTGGAGCGCACCACATTCCACCCGTCTATTATTATATGCCTCTTGGAAACCATTTTTAACAAGAGAATCCGCGTCGACTAATTTCCGCAAACTTTTTCTGAAAAAAAAGCGCGGACTTCAAAATCGTCCGCGCCAATTCAAAATATGCTATGCCGGTTAGAATATTTCGAGGCCAAAGATCTCAAAACTCTTGGGGCTGAGCTTTACAGCGAAACCGCCGCCAGGAGCCATTTTGAGTTTAAGTTTGTCGGCGGAAGTAATCGATTTTACACAATACTTGAAGTCTGTGCCGACCCTTCCGGCGTTGGCGCCGTCGCTTATTATTTCGGCCTTGTACTCCGTGTCGGGCAGGAGAATTTTGGACAAGTCTATGTCGACCTCTTTGCCGTCCCAGTCGCACATACCGCCGATGTACCAGTCTTCGCCCGACCTGCGCGCGATTACAACATATTTGCCTATTTTGCCTTCCAATACTTTGGTTTCGTCCCATGTAGTGGGAGTTTCAGCCATGAATTTTAGTATCTCGGGAGATTTCAAATATTCTGAAGCGGAATCGCACAACATTTGCAGAGGCGCAAAATATAGAATATACATAGCTGTCTGGTGGGCGCGCGTACCCTGAACTTCCGGGAAGTTATAGCAGGGGCTGAAATCGCCTTTTGCAGTGTTTCTGAGTCCGCCTGGGGTATAATCCATGGGCCCCATAAGCATGCGCGTAAAGACCAAGTCAATATTGTGGGAGGGCGTAATTGCCTTGGACCATTTATTGACTTCCCCTCCGAGGACTCCCTCAAAATTAATGAGATTCGGCCATGTGCGGTACTGTCCTACGGGCTTTGCGCAGCCGTGCATATCAAGAACCATTTGGCGTTCGGCAGCCATGCGCGCCATATTCTCATAAAATTCCATTGCAGTCTGGTCGTCGCGGTCGGTAAAGTCTATTTTAAGTCCGGCAGCTCCCCAGCCTTTCATTACGTCGAAAGCCTTTTGCGGATATTTTTCCATGGATTTAGCCAAAACCCACAGTATGACTTTGACGTTTTTGGATTTCGCGTAGTCGATTAAGCCTTTAACATCGATAAAGGTCTTGCCTTCCGCGAGTTTTTCATCGGTATCCACCATTTCGCCGGCATCTTTTCCGGTGAGCCAGCCGGCGTCGAACAATACATAGGGAATTGAATTTTCGGCGGCGAAGTCTATAAGATAGCGGTATGTCTGCTCGTTTACGCCGGACTCAAAATCGACGCCCTGCAAGTTCCAGTTGTTCCACCATTCCCACACGCAAGAGCCGGGCTTTATCCACGATGTATCGGAAATTGCGCAGGGCTTTGCGAGCTTGAAAACCGTCTGGTTGTCCGCCAAATCTGAGTCGTTTCTCGCAACGACAAATGCCCTCCACGGGAATTCGCGGGAGGCCACAGTGCTTGCTATATAGTCTTCAAATTCGCTGGCGAAACGGTTGTGCACCTTTACTTTAAAAGCTTTCGGATATTTTGAGATCTTCGAGACGGCGCCATTCTTGCCCGCCGCTACGCGCAAGCCGGGATAGTGCGATACGTCCGATTCAACGAGCGCTATTTTTGCCGACCCTTTATCTACGATAAGAGGCAGCGATACGCTGTGCGGATTTTGTTTTTTAAGCTCCCCGAAAGTCAGGCGCGTATACGGCTTTTCAAAAGAGGTCTGAACGCCCTTTTCTATGTGGGCGATGAGCTTGTCGGAATCGGAGAGCGGAATGTTTAATGTTTCGTCGTTGACTATCATTTTTCCGTCGCCGAGATTGGAGACGAACCTGTATGCAACAGCGTCGTCAAACGCGCGCACAACCACTTTAAATTTTTTAAAGTTTATAACCATCTGGTTGTATTCGTCCTTGACCGAATTCGCTATTCCCCAGACTGTGTCAATCTTTCCCCTATGGTTTGAATAGTCGCAGGAAAGCGCAGTGGAGTTTTTGCCCATATCGCCCTTGTCGGTGAGCATTGCGAACTCGACATTGTCGAGGAGTTTTTTGCCGTCGGCTGATATGTTGAGGGTCAACTTTGAACCGTCAGACACCTCTGCCTGCAATTTGCCGTCGGGAGATGACAATTTAAAAGTCTCGGCTGAAACCTGAAACGCCATGAGTGCGGCGGCAGCCATTCCTATGAGATATGTTTTTCCGTTCATATGTTGGTTATTTTTTTCGAAACTAGAAAAAGGTCAATATTTAAAACGTCCGGGAAACGGTTTCGCATTGCAATGCCGTGCGTTAAAACTCCTGTAAAACGGAGTTCGTCGAATTTTCTATATTTATAAAACAAATATTTAGTACAGAAAAAAAAATATCGCCTAGCCTGCGCAGATTTGCCCATGGAAAAACTATTGGAATTCCCGCCGAGAAAAATTTAGGCGGCTATATTTACATCTGCTAACTTCGCAGCCGCAGTGTTTAAATGCAAGCTTGCGCTATGTAAAAATTTATTGAAAAAAGCCCCGCCCAATACGCAGGGGAAACTATTTCTTTCGGCGCAAGCTTCGCGTTCGCCCAGTGGCGCGCCGCAAATTAAGCGGAGAAAATAAATCATAAAAAAAACGGCTCCGAGCTTTCAGCCTCCTGAAAGGCTGCACGCACGCCGGTTTGCGCGCAGATTTTTTCAACTTCCTCTCGCCCGATAATCATAAACGCAGTTGAAAATGCGTCGGCAAAAGCCGCAGAATCACAAAAAGCCCAGGTTCTGAAAGGCTGGTGCCCGGGGACCTCGCCGGTGCGGCCGTCAAATACATGCTCGCCCTGCACGGCAACGCCTGAAGCTCCGACCCCCATGCCGGAAGGCGGAATGTCGAACGAAATATCTTTTGAGAGGTTGACGCGCCACGAGTCCGAATCCTCGGGCTTGCCGAACGCGAATATCGAGCTTCCGCCAAAACTAATAAAAGCATTTTCAATTTCCCAAGTTTCGCGCAGGATTTCCACCATTCTATCCACAGCGTATCCCTTCCCGATGCAACCCAAGTCTATTTTGCCGTCGGCCACTTTTTTTATATAAAAATTTTCGGGATCAATTTCAAATTTTCCACGCCTCAATTCCACGCTGTTCGAGGCTCCTTTTTTCATTTTGGAATAGTAGTCTCCAAGAGATACGTCTAACGCGCCTCCGGTAATAGATGAAACGGCGAAGGCATCGACAAGGCAGTCGCATGCTTCGCAGGAAAGCTTTACGACACTACCTACCGGCGACGAATTTATCATGTCGATATCGCTGCCCTCCCTGTACATGCTAAGAAGTGTTTCAAGCATATCGACCTTCTCAAAACATTCGGCGGCAGCCGAAAGCGCATATTTATGGTCTGTGCCGCAAATCAGCAGATCCAGTTTTGTGTTCATTGCTTCGTGGTCGAATCTATGCATATAGAAATCGTTAGATGCGCTTTCGCGGGCTTTCAAGCATAAAAGGAAAAATCTCCTCAAGCGGGATTTTAAAATTGCAAACGACTTCGACCTTCTTAGTTTTATATGCCTTGCTAAAAAATGAAGGAACTTCAAAACACCTTTATACTCGCGATATGCCTGCTGGCGTTTACAACAGTCGTATTCTTTTTTAAATACGGCAAGGAGCGGGCGCAGTCAAAGGCGCTGGAGGCGGAGAATATCGCCTCGCAGACGCTCGTGTACGATATGGAAAAACGGGCCGAGCAAAGGGCCGAGGAGGCCGAGCGCTTAAGCAAAATAGCAAGGCAAAGTGCGGAGGCGAACATGCTAAAAGCAAAGCAAGCGCGCGAGATGCTCGAGAAATCGAAGAGGCAGAGCGAGCTTACCCAGAAGGAGCTTGTAAAAAACCTAAACTCCCAGCTCGAGCGCGAAGCCGACGCGAGAATCGCCGCCGAAAAAGCCTCCAAAGAGCTTCAAAAACAGAGGGACATTTTAAGGCTGGCAGTCGCCGACGCTAAGTCTGCGCTCGACGAGCTTAAAAAGAAAAAGCAATCCTCAGGCGACATAGAAATCGCAAGAATGCAGGATCTTCTCGCCCAGCGCGAAGCCGAAATTGAAAGGCTGAAAAAGAGGCAGGCTGAACTTGAACGGCTAAGAATCGAGGCGGAAGAGTCGCAGAGGAAGACCGAGGAACAGCTGCGTTCAAGAGGGGTCGTTCCCACGCTCCCGCGCTCAAAGCTGCTTTTGCTCTCCCCGAATGTTCCTGCATCAAAATAGCGCGTTTTAAATCAACTATGAGACCACGCATTTCGCATTGTTCGAATAATTACTGGAGCCTATAGCGCGTTTAGATTAACTATGATACCTCGCATTTTGGCGGAAATGCCCATAAGGTTGAGATACTCTGTATAAGCCCTCGCGGTAAAGGCTTTTAAGTAAAAATTTCGGTACGCATCGCTCTTGACAAAGGTATAAGCCTTGGCGTTTTTCTTTATTAAAAAAGTATAATTTGACATCTCCAATAAAAGCAAAAATCAGTTTTGGACACGCAGGGAGAGAAAGATGAGATATACCCAAATAGTGTGTTTGGAGGGGGCGCGGAAAATGTTTGCAAGGTTTTAGAATCTACGCAAAGGGTTTCCACATTTAGCCAATATAGATAAAAAAATCCGACGCAAGAAATCGAGTTTCACAACCACTGCTTAGCCCAGTTTTTGCGAATATTTAAATAAAATATGCGGCAGGTTTAAGAGCGCATTTTTGAAAGGCCATGCGACTTAGTCCACATACGCCCCGAAAACGCGGCGGATTTTGAAACTCATATTTTTAAATCAATTCCCCACCCCGCGGTTGTACATAAAAAGATATAGCAAGAACGCCCTCCCTGTTTCGCGCCTGAATCTGCCGCGCAAATTGAGAGCCTAAAAAAAGCGCGGCACAAACATTTTGCTATGTGATTCTGTAAAAACGCCAACAATTTGCCTAAGACCGTGTGGCGCACTGCAAACGGCATATCGGAAACCACATTTGCAATTATTTGTCGAAAACCGGGAGATATTTTTTTATTATCTGGACTTTCGATTCATTCGGCAATTTTGACAGCGATACAAACCAAGCGACCGAAAGTATATCGCCGTTTCCAGAGCACTTGTCAACAGCAAGCTCAAAGCCTTTTCTTGCCGTCTGCAGGTCGGATTTGGCGGCTGCGGAAGATATTTCACAAAGCTGCCATATTGGAATTATTGAATATTTATAAGCATTTTCGTATATGAAATTGACCGCCTCTGCCGGCCCGGAGAAGTCATAGAGATTGCGCACTATCGCATTCCCAATTTTTGGGTCTATCTGCTTTTCATCTTTAAGTACTTCAATGGCTGCTGAATTGATTTTTTGGCAAAGGGCTTTATCGCTGGCGCCTACCATTCGCGCAAAATCAGCCAAGGCAGCCGCTTTGCAATCATTGCCACTCGGCTTCCGCACTTCTTTAATAGCCGCGCAAAGTGGAGAGATTTTCTCCAACGCCCCGGTATTTTCGAGGTTGATTTTCGCCGCCGCCTTGGCGAGGGCCTTTGGATTTTTTCCAGCGGCAGACACAACTATTGCCGCATAGGAATAGTCGCGGGCGGACGCGTCTTTTATGGAATCTATTATTGAAAAAGCCGCCTCATAATATCCCCGTTTAGCGACTCCCGCGGCAAGTTCAGCGAGAAAGTCGTTTTTCTGTATGCCTTCCGGCATGCGCGAAGCGAGCGCAATGGCGTCCATATAATTTTCGGAATTTACGGCGGAATCGGCAATCTTGGAGAAAATGTCCTCAAAAAGCTTATTATCCGAAACCCTGCGCGCCACCTCAACAGCCTTATTTTCCATTCCCGCATCGGCAAATAAAACAGACATGCCGGCATAGGCTTTGTCGCGTATCTGTACCGCGTTTATTTTCGACACGTTTTCAAGAGCCGTATCGAGAATTTTTTTAAACTCCTCAAAGGTTTTTTCGTCGGAAGCTTTTGCGGACACCGCCTTTTTATGCAAAACGGGAATCACATTTATATCGTACGCAACCATTGCCGCCTGAGTTCTTGATTCCGATAGAAAAGCAGCTTTATCGGCAATTTTCTCAGCTTTTGGAATTTTTTTTGAATTTTTAAATTTAGGCGAGCCCAATGCCTTGCCGGAAGGCTGCAAGCCGGAAAGATTGATATACCTCGAAATATATTCCGATAAATCTCCATTTTCAATGCGAACCTTATCTTCAACGTTTTCAGTTGCTGTGGCGAGTTTGGAATGTATGAGCTTCAAAGTTTCGGCAGAAATCTCGCCCTTGTCTTTTGAGATCTGCGCGAGTGCCGCCGCGTCTACGACATTTTCTCCCAAGCCCATATTTACGATAACCGGCCACAAAACCCCGATATCCGAGGAAACTGAGTTGTTGAGTTTTTGAAGCTTTGGCATTACTTTTGACGTCAAATCCCGATAGGTGACCGGGCCGATAAGGGTGGTCGGATCCGTCATTACCTTTAAGGAGATTGCAGACTCCGGATAGTTTTCTATTATTTGATGAACAATAGAGACCGCCTCGTCGCAGAGTTCTTTCGCGGTTTTATAGTCTGCCTTTTCAAACGCCTGCTCCGCTTTTACGACATTTGCGGAAGCTTTTACATATTCGCGGTTTGCCGATTTTTCGGAAGATGCCGAGCACGCCGATGCGAACGCGGCGGCAGACGCTATGATTGCTATAAAAATTTTCTGCATGCCGCGTATAATTAACATTTGCGCCCCCTTTGTAAAGATTATCTTTGGAATCCTCCCATAGTAAACCAAGCGCGCATTTCTATTTTGCACCTTCATTATCGTGTCACGACCTTCGGCGAACACCTTCCATAATGGCAGATGCAAAATTTGCAATATTACCCCAAGAGACGCAAGAGACGAAAATTTACTATGAAAATCGAATGTTATATTGCGTTTTTATTAGAAATTTGAAGCGGTTAAAAAACTATGTGGCGTTTATGCTTACAAGAAAATATCGCATATTTGGCACAAATTTGCGGCAAAGCCATAAGCGCCCGCCATTGCGCAATCGAGAAAAATTTTCCGCCGAGCAAGGAATAAAAATATCATAACACAAGTTTGCTTTCATAAAAAATGCTCTGCAAAAAATTGCAAAAAATCGAGCGCGACAAAAAAAGCGCGGCAAAAGCCGCGCTTGGGAATAAGAAATTAAAACTGACGCTCGAAAGCGAATGTTAGAATTGCGCCTTGCGCATATCCTTTTCGCGGAGGAAGGCTTCGTGCATAGCATAGGCCTTCGAGAGCGTAAGCGGAGTGTGTCCGCAAGGAACGGATTTTAAGAAATCGAGCAGTATCGGCTTGTAGTCCTCATGGGCGCATTTTTCTATAATGATGTGGGCGCGCTCTATCGGAGTTTTGCCGCGCAAGTCGGCGACGCCGTTTTCAGTTGCGATGACATTTACGCTGTGCTCGGTGTGGTCGCAGTGAGAAACATTCGGGACTATCGCGCTAATCAGGCCGCCTTTTGCAACCGACGGGCAAGTGTATATGGACAAATAAGCCGCCCTTGTAAAGTCGCCGCTGCCGCCGATTCCGTTCATTATGTTTTTGCCCATAATGTGCGAGCTGTTTACATTGCCGGACAAGTCAACTTCAATGGCCGTATTCATCGAAATTACGCCTATCCTGCGCGCAACTTCGGGGTTGTTCGAAATTTCCTGCGGGCGCAAGACGAGCTTGTCCTTGAAGAATTTTATGTTCTGATAGACTTCGTCTATTTTAGCCGCCGTGCATGTGAGCGATGTCGCCGAAGCGCACTTGATGTGCCCGTGCTCGATAAGGTCAATCACGGAGTCCTGCAAGACTTCCGAATACATGCTGAACTGAGGAATGTCGGGGTTTTCACCCAAAGCTCCCAAAACCGCATTTGCGATATTTCCTACGCCGCTCTGGATTGGGAGAAACTGCGGGGGAATTCTGCCGGCCTTCATTTCCGCCGCGAGGAAGTCCGCGACATTTTGGCCGATTTTCTGAGTGACAGGGTCCGTGGGCTTAAAGGGCGAAACTTGGTCGGGCATGTCGGTATGGACAATGCCGACTATCTTTTTGGGATCGACTTTTACGACCGGAGAGCCGATTCTGTCGCCAGCGGAATATATCGGTATTTCGCGGCGGAACGGCGGGTTAGCCGTTTCATAGATGTCGTGGATTCCGTACAACTCCTTGGACTGGTGGGCATTGAGCTCTATCAATATTTTGTCTGCAAGCTTCAATCCCGTGGGGGAGATGCCGACTGAAGTGGTCAAGAGTATTTCGCCGTTGTCGCTGACGTCGGCCGCTTCAACTATCGCCCAATCGAATTTGCCCATGAAGCCGTAGTTCATATACTGGGGGGTCATCGACAGGTGCAGGTCGGTATAGCGTATCTCGCCAGAGTTTGCGCCCGCGCGAATGTCTGCGTTAGTCTGGTAAGGCGCGCGATAGCTTATGGCCTTAGCCCTTGCAAGCACGCCTTCGCACAAGTCTCCGGAGGACGCGCCCGTCACAACGGCAATTTTGAACTCTCTTCCTTCTGAGTGTTCTTTTTCGGCTTTTGCCGCGATGGCTGACGGTATAGCCTTTGTTGCGCCCGCGGGGGTGAATCCGCTGAACGCGATTTGCTGTCCATTTTGAATGAGGCTTGCTGCCTCCTCGGGAGTGAGATTTTTATAGCTCATTTTTAGATGTGTAATTGTTTAAAAATTTACCGGGCAGGGGCCGCCGAAACAAGCCGCCCTGCCCGCTAAAAGCATCAATGGTTTGTGAGGGTTGCGATAAAGAACCCGGCAACCATAGCCGTTCCGATAACACCCGCAACATTCGGACCCATTGCGTGCATCAGCAGGAAGTTTGCAGGATCCGCCTTGGCTCCCTCGACTTGCGAAACGCGCGCCGCCATAGGCACGGCGGAAACGCCGGCAGAGCCGATTAGCGGGTTTATCTTTTCCTTCAAGAAAAGGTTCATGCACTTTGCCATCAACACGCCTGCCGCCGTGGAGAACCCGAACGCGACAACGCCCAAAGCCAGAATCGACAGAGTGTCGACGCGGATAAATCTGTCGCCTGTCATTGTTATGCCAACAGACGTGCCGAGGAATACGGTGACAATATTGATTGTCTCGTTTTGCGCGGCCTTGCTGAGCCTGTCGCAAACTCCGCACTCGCGGATAAAGTTACCGAGCATCAGCATTCCAATTAGGGCCGAAACATCGGGAACGAGAAGTATGCAGAAAATGGTGACAACTAGCGCAAAAATTAGTTTTTCGAGTCTACCTACCTTGCGCAGGCTTTTCATGCGTATCTTGCGTTCTTTTTGGGTTGTGAGCAAGCGCATAATAGGCGGCTGTATAATCGGCACTAGCGCCATGTAGCTGTATGCCGCAACCGCTATCGGTGCCAAAAGGTGCGGCGCGAGCTTATTGGATATAAAAATGGAAGTCGGGCCGTCTGCGCCGCCGATAATGCCGATTGACGCAGCCTCCTGCGAAGTGAAGTTTAGGAATATTGCGCCTACGAAAGTAGCGAATACACCGAACTGCGCCGCGCCGCCCAAGAGAAGCATTTTCGGATTTGCGATGAGGGGGCCAAAGTCTGTCAGTGCGCCGACACCGAGGAAAATCAAAGGCGGGAATATTTCAAGCAGCACGCCCATTTGAATGTAGTAATAGAGCCCGCCAGTGCGCGCGCTGTAAACGTCAACGAGCTTCTGTCCATTGGAGACTTTTTCGCCAACCTTAGCGAGGACCGCGTCAACGTCGCCTGTTGTAGTTGCCCATACAAGCCTGTCTTTGCCTTTGAGCGACAGTTTTTTACCCTTGAATTGGACGTTAAATACTGCTTCAGCCTCTGCGGCTTCAAGCTCGCTTTGCGCATTTGCCTTTTGGGGGCGGACTACCGACACCAAGTCAGGAATGCCTTTTGCCTTTTCAAAAGTATCTTTGCGCGCCTGCGCGGAAGTGACTTTTTCAAGCATCGCAAAATATTTTGCGACATCGCTTTGTGCCGTCGCTTCCGAGGAGACAATGTCTGAAACTTTCGCCGGTATTTGGCGCACTACGCGCGGCACGAAAACTTTGTCGGACTTGCCCACAAACATCTCAACAACCGTGCCCTCCGCCGGGGCAATCAGATAAGATGCAGGCTTGTTGACGACACCCTCCGTCGGGAGGTTTGCCAACAATGCGCCAAAAGCTATCGGCACGAGCAGTAGAGGCTCGAATTGTTTAAAAACTGCCAGATACAGGAGTACGCACACGACGCCCCACATGACTATCATGCGCCAATCTACATAGAAGAAACCCGTATCGAGAACAAGGTCAATTAAGCTTTGCAACATAGGACAAAAAATCTGCAATAAAATTGTAGGCAAAAAAAATACGGGCACCGACGGGGTAGATTTACCCCGTCAATGCCGCAAAGGACACAATAAGATTAGCTGAGGCTCAAAAGGACTTCGCCTTCGTTGACACTCTGCCCCGCGCTTACGCAAATCTTTGAGACAGTGCCGTCTGCGGGAGAATTTACGGGAGTGTTCATCTTCATGGCTTCGAGCGTCACGAGCAGATCGCCCGCTTTAACTTGCTGGCCTTCCTTTACGTTAACCGCAACAACAACCGCCGCGAGAGGGCAGACGATGTCGTTTGCGCCTGCGGGAGCTGGAGCAGCCTTTTTGGGGGCGGGAGCGGGAGCAGCCACAGGGGCGGAGACCGGAGCGGAAGCCACCGGAGCGGGAGCAGCCGCAGGAGCAACTGACGCTATTCTCGAGCCGAGTATTTCAACTTCGACTTCGTATGTTTTACCTTCTACCGTTATGCGTAACTTTTTCATAAATAGTTCCTTTTAATTGAATTTAGTGGGTACATAATTTTTAGACGCGAAAATCTGCATTCTTCCCTGCCTTGCGAAAGCCATGTCTGGCGGCGCAAGCTTTATCGAGACTACGCGGCATTCCTCCTCTATTGCGACCGCTGCAGCCGCCGAGATTACGGCGAGCAATTCAGCTCTTTCGTCCTTCAATTCGGGGAGCACCGACGCCACCGCCGCGGAAATCGCGAACGCATGATCCTCGGGGATATCAGATTTTTTAGGGGCGGCGGCCGGTTTTGCCGGAGCTGCTTTTCCCTTTTCTTTCATTGCAAAAAACATTCCGATGAATGAAGTCATAAACGACAAGAACATCAGAACGAAAATCACAACCAAAAAACCGACGGCAGAAAACATAAGCATCTGCTCGAGGTTCGGATGTGCCGGTATCAATGTGGCGATTATTTGCATAAATTTTTCCTTTTTCTGCGGCCTTAATTGTCTCCGCGCTGTGCGCCCCTGAAAGAGCGCCTTGCGCAGAAGCCGTTTTTTTTAGTCCCCCCGCCGCGGCTTCGGCAACCGCGATTGCGGAAGCCGGGTAGCGGACTTGGCCTTAATTTCGGGCTTATTAATAATGCTTACAGCGGAATGTTGCCGTGCTTCTTCGGCATGCGGGTCTGCCTCTTTCCGAGGGTTGCCCTGAGCGCATGCGCTATGACTCCGCGCGTTTCCGCAGGTTCGATAACGTCTGTTATCATGCCTTTTTCAGCCGCCTGATAGGGGCTTTCAAACTTTTCGCTGTACTCGGCGCGAAGCTTTGCCGCAAGCTCCTGCGGGTTTTCCGCCGTTTTAAGCTCCTTGCCGTAGAGGACGTTGACCGCGCCCTTTGCGCCCATAACGGCGATTTCCGCCGTCGGCCATGCGAACACCATGTCGGCGCCCATATCGACGCAGCACATGGCAAGATATGCGCCGCCGTATGCCTTGCGCATTATGAGCGTAATCTTCGGGACTGTCGCCGACGCGTATGCAAACAGCATCTTCGCTCCGTGGCGGATAATGCCGCCGCGCTCTTGGGCGAGGCCCGGCATAAATCCGGGAACGTCCACGAGGTTAACAATCGGAACGTTAAACTCGTTGCAGGTGCGGATAAAGCGCGAAGCCTTGTCCGAGGCGTCGATGTCGAGGCAGCCTGCCTTGTAGGCGGGCTGGTTCGCAATTATGCCCGCCACTATTCCTTGGAATCTGGCAAAGCCGACTACTATATTGCGGGCAAAGGAACCCTGTATTTCAAAAAATTCGCCGTTGTCGACAATTCTGTTTATAACTTTATATACGTCGAGCGCTTCTTTTGAAGTTTCCGGAACGATATTGTTGAGCTCGGGATCGTAGGTCTTTTCAAGCGGAACGGAGAAGTCGTGCGGAGGCTCCTGCATATTGTTTGAGGGCAGGTACGACAAGAGTTTCGTTGCGAGCTCAAGCGCGTGGCGGTCGTCGTTGGCGACTAAGTGTATGTTGCCGGAAACAGTCGCGTGCGCGTCTGCGGTGGCAAACATTTCAAGAGCGGCCTCCTCGCCGGTGGCGGCCTTGATGACCTGCGGGCCGCAGATAAAGAGGTTGGAGTTTTTCTTGGTCATTATGATGAAGTCCATAAGAGCCGGGCTGTAAGCCGCGCCGCCCGCGCAGGGGCCTGCTATTATGGATATCTGCGGAACTACTCCGGACAGGTTTACGTTCTGCCAGAATATTTTTCCGTATCCGGAAAGCGACTCAACGCCTTCCTGGATTCTCGCGCCGCCGGAGTCGTTGACGCCTACTACGGGCATTCCGTTTTCGCCGGCGAACTTCATAAGATCGCATATTTTCTTAGCGTGGTTGGAGCCCAACGATCCGCCCGCGACAGTGAAGTCCTGGCTAAATGCCGCCACTTGCCTTCCGTTGACAGTGCCGATTCCGCATACTATGCCGTCGGTGGGGAGCACCTTCTTTTCCATGCCGAAGTTGTGGCAGTTGTGTTGAACGTGCATTCCAAACTCCATAAACGACCCGGCGTCGAACAGGGCTTCTATTCTTTCGCGCGCAGTCATCAGACCCTTTGCGCGGCGGGCTTCGAGTTTCGCCTTTCCGCCGGCGTTGTACGCCTCTTCGCGGCGGCGGGCGAGTTCGTCCATCAATTTTTTTGCTATTGCCATTTTATAAGATACGGTTGCGATGAATGTTTAACGGGAAATTTTTTTAAGCTGCCATGCCGCCGTCCCGGCGGAAATCCGCGGAACGGCGCAAAGCGCGGCAGTGCCTATTTGCAGGAGCAATCGCCGTCCTGGCAAAATTCGGTCAGCACTCCCTTGGTGAATTTGGGGTGCAGGAACGCTATTTTCTTTGCGTGCGCGCCAATCTTGGGTTCTTCGTTGATAAGGCCGACGCCTGCTGCCTTCGCGTGCGCGAGGTCTGCGACTATATCGTCGGAGTTAAACGCCACATGGTGGACTCCGCCGTGGGGATTCTTTTCCAAGAATTTTGCAATCGGGCTGTCGGGAGAGGTGGGTTCAAGCAGCTCGATATGAACTCCGCCAACGGAGAAAAAAGCCGTCTTTACTTTTTGGTCCGCAACTTCTTCGACTCCTTCGCATTTGAGTCCGAGAGCGTTTTCGTAGTAGGGTACGGCGTCGTCAATTGATTTAACGGCTACACCGATGTGGTCTATTTTCTTTATCATAATAACAACCTTTTTTTTAAAAAATTGCGTTGATTACCGCACTGGGCGGAAATTTTGTCAATACTTTTATGGATTTATCGTCTTCCGTAAGTTTCAGAGAGGCTCCCGGTATAAATAATTGCGCATTTCAAGACCGCCATTTTTAATGAATTGTAAAAAATTTTCTGCGCGATGGGTGCTGAGACAAAAAACTTAACATTTTTTGCGTATAGATCTTATATATAAGGCGCGCCGAATCAAATCCTAAAAATTATACAGGCAAATCCATGCAAGTTTGAGCGGCAAAAGATTTTTGCGCCCACGGCAAAAACGCCTATGAAGCAAAAAACGCGCCGGACTCGCTGTTGCGCACATATTTTTACTCAGAAAAACCCCGCGCAGAGCCTATGCGCCCGCGACGAGCGCGATTGCCGCAAAAACCAATACGGCAATCGCCGCATTGCGCTTAAAATGCGGATAGTGCGACTTTATCGATTTGCGCAATATCCCGACAAATTCGACCTTAGAAAGCTCCTCTTTCCAAACTCCCCCGCCCTTTGGGGGATTTTCGATAAATGAAAATTTTGCGAGCCCCAAAAATACGACAAATAATGCGGCATTTAAAAGCATTGAGCCAAGTTTAAATGCGCCCGGAGCCCCATCGGCAAAAATTTCCCACGCGTCAAGCGCAATGGAAAGCGGGAAAGCCAACACGAGAGCCACTACCCAGACGCGAAAATACTGCAAATTTTGCATTTGGGAATTTCTCGCAAATCTAAACGCCATGTAAACCGCAAGCCAGACCGCCGCAAGCCCCACGCACGACAAAGCCGCCGAGTTCAATAGAAACACAATCCCCTGCGCGACGCTCCTGAGCGCGTGCGCCGCAGCCGCTCCGCGGGAGTCAAACACAAGCCCAGAGCCGTACACCAGAACCCCTATTGCGCGCCATAAAACATGCCACGCCCCGAGAACGGCACCTCCTGAAATTCCGGCAAGCGCGCCTAGCGCGAGAGTCCGCCCAATGAGCGATTTCGGTATCGCGCAGATATCAGCCAAACCCTTTGGATAAAAAATTTTCACGCGCCAAACATTGCCATTGCTCGGCAAAAGGCAAGAGTATTTTATATAACAATGTCAAAATGCTTCAAATAAAAATCACTTGCGTGTATTGCAATTTGCATGTAGATTTATTAACATATTGCAAATTTTTAAACCGTAAATTGAAGGATTACATATGACAAGAAACGATTTCATAAAGACGGCGGCTCTCGCCGGGGCGGCGTCGATGGCAATGCCTAAATTTTCATTTGGCGCGGCGAAGGGCTCCGACAAAATAAAAATCGCCATAGTCGGCTGCGGAGGGCGCGGAACCGGCGCTTTGCAAAACATGCTCGCCGCCGACAAAAACATAGAGATAATCGCCGCCGGCGATTTGTACTCCGAAAGGATAGAAGATTGCGGCAACAAAGTCCGCGCTTTCGCAAAGCGCAGGGGGTTAAAGCCGGAAGATGTCTGGAAGGTAAATGGCGAGACTTCCTTCATAGGCCTCGACGCGATAGACAAGGTTCTGCAAACCCCCGCCGACGTAGTCGCGCTCGTCACTCCTCCGGTCTTCCGCACTGGCCACATAGAAAAAGCCCTTAAAGCCAACAAGCACGTTTTCGCCGAAAAGCCGATATGCATCGACAGCGTGCAGCTCAGAAAAATATACAACGAGCTTATTCCCCTCGCCGACAAAAAGGGGTTAAACGTGCTATGCGGCACACAAATGCGCTACCACACAGCAATAAAAGAGGCGATAGACCGCGTCCGCGACGGGCAGATAGGCGACATTACATCGATAGTCTGCCTGCGGTACGAGCCCACATACCTTACAGGCTGGTACGAAGTTCCGTCAAACCTCGTGCCGGAAGACGTCAGATACCAGCTGTTGAGATGGCTTGCATTCACCTGGACCTCGGGCGACCAGTTTGTCGAGCAATATATCCACAATCTCGACCTCGCCCTGTGGGCGATTGACAAGCTGCCTGTGGAAGTCATAGGTTCGGGCGGAAGACAGACGGATATTCCCTACCCGCAGCTCGGCGACAGGCAGTCGAACACGCACGCGCATTTTGAGTTTGGCAACGGCGTGTCTTTGACAGCGGCATGCCGCCAGGAAAACGGCACTTCGCCATATAGCCCGTTAAAAGTGTATGGAACAAAAGGCGTGCTCGACATGACCTTCGGGATTCAGACGATAACCGGCGAAAAGCCGTGGAAGTCTGAAATGCCGAAAAAGGACGCCCTCGTATGCGAGCACGAAGCGCTTTTCGGCGCAATACGCTCAGGCAAGCACATCAACACGATGAAGACCTGCGCGGACTCATGTTTTGTCGCGATAGCCGGGCGCGAAGCCGCCTACGCCGGCAAGAGAATTAAGACTGCATGGTTCAAGGAAAAATCCCAGCTGAGCCTGCTGCCGGAAAACTTGTCACTCGACGGCAAAAAGCCGATAGCTCCAATTCCAAACCCAACGCAATACAAGCTCGTTTAGGTTTATCAAAACGATTCATAAAACGGCGCAGAATTTTATTTCCGCGCCGTTTTTTATTCTCAGCACCGCTTGCAGCCTTTTTACAGCGATTGCATCGCTCCCCGTAATTGAGCTCTGTTCTACGCATTGTTTTTGTATATTTAACGCCTTGCCCAATACCTTGTTTACGCCTATCTTGCACTTGTTTCACGTCCATTTAAATGTATTGTCCCGCTATACTGTTCTTTATTAACGCCCTGCTCCATAGCTTGTTTTGCAAAACAGTTTTCTGCTTTGCGCATTGTTTCACGTTTTATTACATACTATTTTTTCGCGCCTTACGAAACTTAATGCACCTCTTTTATTCTGTATTCTTCCCCGCCTTTTTTTGTAGCGCTTTTATCATCGCGCGCAAAAAATCGATTTCAAGTTGTGGGATGTCAGCTGCAGGAGCTAAAAAAACAATAAAAAATTGGCAAATAATACCTCAAATAAACCGGCTCAGCGCAGCGCGTAATAATCGCGCCTGTGCGACAGAAATCGAGAAATTCAATATACGATGATGGTTAAATTAGTGTTGAAAAGGGAAAATTTTTAGACAAACTTTTTAGCATTATGACTTCCAGTGTACTTATAGATATTATAGTGTTTGCCGCTTTTATTATAGCGGTAGTTGCGCTCGGGCTTTATAAAAGCCGCGGCGAAAACGGCAGCGAGGGATACTTTCTCGCGGGCAGAGGGCTGACTTGGTGGCTGATAGGCATTTCGCTGATTGCCGCCAACATATCCACGGAACAGTTCGTGGGAATGAGCGGCAGCGCCTCGGGGCTTTCCGGGCTTGCGATTGCAAGCTACGAATGGATGGCCGCAATTACGCTCGTATTCGTTGCATTCCTATTCCTGCCTAAATTCTTGAAAAGCGGAATGTACACAGTTCCGCAATTCTTGGAATACCGTTTCGATGCCCTCTCGCGCTCGGTGATGTCGTTTATGATGGTGATTGTTTTGGTGCTCGTAAACATAACCGCCGTCATATACTCGGGCGCGACAGTAGCCGACACAGTGTTCGGACACAGCGCAGACTTGCCGATTGACCTCGACATTTCAACCTGCTGCTGGGCGATAGGCATCATAGCCGCCGTCTATGTTTGCGCCGGAGGCTTGAAGGCTTGCGCTTGGGCCGACCTCCTTCAGGGAACCGCATTGATTGTGGGCGGCGCCCTAATAGCATATTTTGCATTCAATGCTTTTGCGGCAACGCCCGTCGCCGAAATAACGACGACCGCGACAATATCGCCCGATACTCTCGCGTCGCTTTCCGACGCCGGAACGCTTGAAAAATTCTTCAAGCTCAATACCGACAAGCTTACGATGTTCCTGCCCGCCGACCACCCGGAAGTCCCGTGGACAGCCCTAATAATCGGCTTGTGGATTCCCAACTTCTACTATTGGGGCTTCAACCAGTACATCATTCAGAGAACCCTCGGCGCGTCGAGCCTCGCGGAAGGGCAAAAGGGCGTAATATTTGCGGCGGGTCTTAAACTGATAATTCCCTTTATAATTGTAATCCCCGGGATAATCGCCTTCAACCTTTTCGCGGCAGACCAGGCAAAGTCCGCAATGAACGACCAAAAAATTCTGGCAACAAACGCCGGCAATTACTCCATTGTGTACTTTGACATGATGGAGGCGCTCAAAAAGCCCGTCACCGCCAAGGACACAGTCAAGCAGTTTACCTACACGATACAAAAGTCGGAAGCGCCCGCGCAAGTTGCGGTTATCTCGGAAGAGGGCGCCAATAATCTGTATAAGGCATACCAGAAGGCAAAGTCCGACGGTTCTCTCCAGAAAATCCGCTTTAAGTACGACAGCGGCTGGGCAAAGACCCACGGCGGCGCAAACGGCCCGAAAGCCCTTGTCGACTTCTGGAATCAAAAGCATTCAAAAACAAATTCCGGCGACGACGCCATCGTAAAGACGCTCTACGGCTACAAGTACGACTCCGCCTTCGGGCTGTTAATAAGCAAAGTGCTTCCGGAGGGATTCGGGCTTAGGGGCTTTATATTCGCGTCTCTGCTGGGTGCTGTGGTAAGCTCGCTCGCGGCGATGCTCAATGCGGCCTCGACGATATTTACAATCGACATCTACAAAAAGTTCATAGTCCCCCACGCAAGCGACAAGCACCAAGTTTTGGTCGGCAGAATAGCGGTGCTCATATTCGCCGTAATCGGCTGCCTTGTGGCTCCCCTGCTTGCCAATCCCAATCTCGGCGGCGTCTTTACATTCATACAGGAATTCCAAGGATACCTCTCGCCGGGCATTTTGGCGGTGTTCATTTTTGGAATGTTCTCCAAGAGGGCTCCGCGCTTCTCCGGCGCGCTCGGCATACTGACAAGCCCGATAGTCTATGGCTTGCTGCAATGGCAATTTAACGACATTGCGTTCCTCAACAGAATGGCGATTACGTTCGCATGCTCGCTCGCGGTAATGGCGGTGCTCACGCTCGTAAAGCCGCTAAAGCAAGATATCGAAATGCCGGTCAACACTACCATGGACCTCACTTCGTCTACGGGAGCCAAGATTGGCGGCGCGGCGATTCTCGTCATAAGCGCCCTTCTATACTTCATATTCTCCGGGCTTTGGTTCTAAACAAAAAGCTTTTGGAGCGCCAACGAAGGCTTAACTTCGTTTAGGCAAATTTAGGGCGAAAATTTGGGGCGGCGAAAGCCGCCCTTTTTTTTACGCCAATCCACTGGGGTGTTTTCCTGCTTATACAACCGCGCGGCAGATTAAATCTGTGTCGGATAATCTGTGGAAACCACGAATATGATTTAGCCTACTTGGTAGTAGCCACCGCCGTTGCGCGCATGGCGAAATCTTTTTTAATTTTTTCCGAGTGTTTTTTATGGTGAGAATAGAGTCTTTTAAATTTCAGAATAAAAAAAGGAGCAAGATATATTGCAAAATCGAAGAAATGCCCGACATTCTGGTAATTAATGTACGGCGGCAAAACCCCAGGCAAGAGCGGCGGGGAGCGCATATGTATTCTATTTAACGCCCAGCTGGCACCTTGTGCAGAATATTTTAATATTAAAAAATCGCCGAGATAAAAAAATATTTTTACCGTCCATGCGCTTGAGAGTGAGTTGCCGGGCGAGAAATAAGTTTTCCCCAAACACTCATTAACGGAGAAAGTAAAAAGGAAAATTTTAGCGCGGCAGATTTTTTACGCGGCAGATTTTAAACCGCGCCCAAAAATTAAAATAAAGCCAACGCGCAAGCACAGAATAGAGGCTATAAAAATACTACCATATAAACATTACCCCAACGCTTCCGTCATTGAGGGCGTGCGCTTTCCATGAAATTTTTTCCGCCGCGGCCTTGCAAAGAAAAGTCAGGAATTCGCACAAGGGCAATTCTGGAGTTTTTATATGCCTTACTTTTAACTTATAAGACCACAAGAGTTTTTCGGAGTTCTTTACAGGTATATTCAAAGCTTCATATAACACTATATTGAGCGATTTAGGCAGCAAAGACATTATTTCCGAAACAGTTTTTTCTGAGACCTCCATTGCGGGCACTTTGACCTTCAGCATGGATTCTTTCGGTAGTATGATAATCCAACCGTCGCCGTCTATTTTGAAATCGTACTGGCTGTACTCTTTCGACAGCCTCCCTATCAATTCTTGCGCCGATATATTCTCGAAATTTATATTTCTTCTTTCTTCGCGCCAGCCAATTGCCGCGTCCTCGGATTTATAATTCTTTATTTCCTCTAAAATTATGCGCTCCCTTTCGGAAAGATTCTTTTTTTTCGAGAGTTCCTCGCGCCTTTGGCGGACGGTAATTTTGTCGCACTCTTTTCGGCGGGCCTGTTCAAAGCAGACGCCCCGCGCATATATGCCTCTGAGCGCGTTTGCGACATCTTCCGCGCTCGCATCTTCGAGTTTGAGCGTCAGTTTTAAATCTGCGCGGATTTCTTTTATTTTTTCCAAAATTTCGGATATTTTTTCCACAGATTTAGCCCGCGCAATATCGCCCATAAACCTAACAACGCAACCGCGCGGAGGACTCCACGCGCCCGCGCACAAAAAGAAATCCCCGACCCTTGCGCCGAACTCAAAGCAAACTCCGTCAAACCCGGTTCTTCCCACAATTTTTCGATTGAAAATTTCCTCTTTCAGCAAGTCTAACAATACTTCGGCGGTTTTTTGCGATACCGGCGCTTCCGACGCAGTTTTTAGTTTTTTAGCCGCATTGTCTAACTCTATGAATTTAAGGAAATAGTTTTTTGAGTCTCTCGTGCATACCGCAACATAGCTTGGCGTACCCGGGGCTCCGACATCGCCGAAATATCCCATACATTCGGAATCGTTTTTTAGACGGTCTATATCTTTGTGTGAGATGAAGGATTCGCAAAGGCAGTTGTGTTCGGGCAAATCCGCAATTTGCCCCAGAAGGTTCACGCATGCGCAAAACAGCGCGGCGCACAAGATACGCCAAAGTTTCATATTTTATCAAGTATATGAAACAAAAAAAAATACAACAAAATACTAAGTGTTATAAAAAGAAATGGCAAAAACCGGATAAAAAAATGCTAATCCCGCTGTCTAAAAAATTCTTCCGCCTTTTCGCAGTCGATAGCAATCTGTGCTTTTAAAGAGTCCAAATCCGGGAATTTTTTTTCGGCTCTTATGAATTTAAAAAATTCAACTTTAATCTTTGAGCGCGCGCCAAAATTAGGCGCATCAAAAAGGTGAACCTCCAAAATCGGCTTTGATGAATCCCCGACCGACGGGGCGAGCCCGTAGTTGGCAACGCCATTGTAAACTGCGCCTTTTCTTTCGAGCCGCACCGCATAAACGCCGTACGGCGGCTTGCATTGTGGCTCCCACGGCAAATTAAGCGTCGCAAAACCGAGCTTTCTGCCGAGGTGTCTTCCGCTTCTCACGATTCCCTCTGCGGCATAGTTTTCGCCGGCAAGCTTCGCGTATTCTCCCATATCGCCCTTTAAGAGACATTCTCTAAGACGCGTAGAGCTTATGCGCTCTCCACCGCTCATCATGCCGTCAACAGCCTTGTATTTCCAACCGCGGCAAGCGCAAATTTTTTCGAGAACCGCGGCGTTCCCTGCGGCGTTTTTGCCAAACAAGAAATTGCTTCCCGTCACGATTCCGCGGAGATTGGGAAACTTTTCGGAGAGGTAGCCGGCAAATTCGTCAGGCGAGAGCGACGCAAATTTTTTGTCGAACTTCTTGAAAAAAACGGCGTCAACCTTTGCCTCAATAAAACGGGCTGCCCTTAAATCGGAAGGATATATTATTTCAACCGCAGAACGCCCCATTGGTATTACGCGCGAAGGATGCGGATCGAACGTCAATACACCCGCTTTAGCATTCTCGGATTTTGCCATGTTTAGCGCGCACTCCAAAACTCTGCGGTGGCCCTTGTGCAGTCCGTCGAATATGCCGATAGCCAAGACGCACGGGGCGCCGTAGCTCATCATTTCGTCTAATTGCAGCACTTCCGGCATTTTTAAAAGGCCAAACTCGGCACTGCGGAGCGGACGGGTATGAGTATTTTTTTTATCGAGCTTGGGCTCATTTGCGAGAGTTCGTCGAGCGTCACCGCGTCAGCAACGTTAAACTTGTCGCTCGAGATCCTCCTCAGCGCAGTCATGCGCGCCCCGCAGCCAATGCGCTTGCCGAGGTCGTGGCAGAGCGTGCGAACGTATGTGCCCTTCGTGCAGGAAAGAATAAACTTGGCTTTCGGATTTTCCCATGAAAGCAGGTCGAATTTTGACACGCGTATGAACCTCGGCTCTCTCGCTACTTCCTGGCCCTGCCGCGCAAGCTTATACAGCGGCACTCCCCCGACTTTCTTTGCGGAGAACATAGGGGGAGTCTGGTATTGGTCGCCCAGAAATTTTGCCATCTGCTCTTTTAGAGTTTCCGCCGTAAGCCCTGCCGGGACAGGCATTCTCGCAATTTCAGTTCCGTCGGCGTCGTGCGAATCGGTCTCCACACCAAGCTCAAATTCGCCCTCGTAGGTCTTATCGAGGCTCATCAAATACTGCGACGCTTTTGTAGCCTTGCCGACAAGCAATATCAACAACCCCGTCGCATTTGGGTCGAGCGTTCCCGCATGCCCTATCGAGCGCATTTTTAGGATTCGGCGCACTTTATCCACAACATCGTGCGAGGTGCAGCCTGCGTCTTTATCTATTAGAAGTATGCCTTCGTAGTCTGGAAATTGCTGTTTTTGCATCTTTGTTAATTTCGGAAGTCTTTTTTTACGGCGCTGAAATAATGGATACAATCGCTATGATTTTAGGGAATCAAATTTTTGGAGATGTTTTTTTACAGTCGAAAGTATCTGCTCGTAGAAATCCGCAATAGTTCTGCCCTCGGCCGTGAAACCTGCCGCCGCAAAGTGCCCGCCGCCGCCAAAACTTTCGGCAATCTCGTTTACCTTCAAATCTGGCGTCTTGGCGCGCAGGCTTCCCTTTACGCCGTTGGGCATCTGCTCCAAAAGCAGTGCTATTTCCACGCCGTCTATCGAGCGCGCGTAGTCCACAAGCCCGTCGCTATCGGCCTTCTCGGAGCCTGTTTGCGCAAAAACTCCGTCCTCCAGAACCCCAACGCATATCCGCCCGTTTTCGTACAATTTTAGCGTATCGAGAAATCTGCAAAGGAGCCTCAACTTTCCGATTGTCTCCCTCTGGTAGAGTTCCATAGCCACCCGAGCGGCGTCAGCTCCGCTTTCCACGAGCCTCGCTGCTATTTCAAATGTGAGAGCGCGCGTCGACGACGTCGTAAACTGCCGCGTATCCGTTGCAATCGACATATACAAACGGTTCGCCGTTTCCGCAGAAATTTTTACGCCTGCGTCGAAAGCCATGCCAGCGATAATTTCAGCCGTTGCGCTCGCCGAAGGGTCTATCGCGTTTATTCTGGCAACAGTGTTGTTTGTCACATGGTGGTCAATACAACCTAGGGGCGACGGATACCTTTCGCGCAACTTTAAATTCGTGCGGGCGTAGTCGGCGCAATCGACTGTGACAATATCAAACGAAGGGTCGTCGAAGTTTTCGGCGCCTAGGAATTCCCGTCCGTAGGCAAAATTTTCGTACAGGCGCGGCAAGCCGTTTTGGTTTAAGCACACGGTTTTCTTTGCACCCGCCGCCGCCAATATATCGGCAAGCGCGAATTGCGAACCCACGCAGTCCCCGTCCGGGCGCATATGCCCGACAACCGCTATATTCCGCCCTCGGCAGGCCTCCAAAAGCTCGGAAAAATTTTTTTCTAAATGTGGGAAAAATTTTTTCATAACAAAACGCATGCGTATTTAAAATAAGCGCCCGCCTAAGAAAGCGAGTCGCTGGCATTGTGGTTGGCTTCCTCGGAATTTCGCGCCTCGTCGGCCTCAATCTCGTCCATAAGAGACAGTATTTTCATTCCGCGCTCTATGGAAGGGTCGTAAGCAAACTCCAATTCAGGAGTATATTTTAAGACCACATTTTTACCGAGCATTCTGCGCAATTCCCCGCGTTTTGACATCAGGAACTTCGCAGCCTTCGCGGCGTCCTCCCTGCCTCCGAGAACCGAATAGTATATGCGCGCACGCTTTAAGTCCGGCGATACGTCGGCTTCCGTGAGCGTTATTTTAACGGACTCCGAACGCCACCTTTCATGGATTATGCGGCTGATTTCCCTTTTTACAAGTTCGCCAACCCTTATTTTGCGTTCACCCATTTTGCGATTTTATAAAGTTTTGATTCCAAACTTGAAATACCGCCGCTGCATTACAATTCGGGGCGTATCTCGAGTATCTCGAAACATTCGATAACGTCGCCTGGCTCAAAATCCGTGAAGTTGTTGAGTGTAATGCCGCATTCGTAGCCGGCGCGAACTTCCGCGACATCGTCTTTGAAGCGTTTGATTTCCGATATTTTTCCCCTCGAGGAAATTTCCCTGCCCTTGCGGAATACCCGCGCAAACTTTCCGTTTTTGACAATGCCTTCCGTCACCATGCAGCCCGCAACTTTGCCGCCCTTTGATATGTTGAACAGCTGGCGGACTTCGGCCGCGCCGAGTTTGTTTTCGCGCAATTCCGGGTCGAGGAGGTTTTTCATCGCCTCTTTTACGGTATTTATAAGCTCGTATATGATGTTGTGCGAGACTATCTCAACGCCTTTATGTTTCGCAAGCCCCGCAACTCCGTTTTCCTGCTTAACGTTAAAGGCTACAATCGATGCTCCAGCCGTGGCGGCCAAGTCGACGTCGTTCTTGGTTATCTGGCCGACTGACTCGGCAATCACTTCGAGCCCTACCTTGTCGCTTTTAATATCTTTCAGGCAAGCCACGAGAGCCTCGACAGTTCCGGACACGTCGCTTTTGACGATGCACTTGTAAACTTTGTGGTCCTTGTTTTCTATTGCAGCCATCAGCTCCTCTATGCTTGCCGCGTGCGGCTCGGATTCCGCGGCGGCCTGCAATTTGCGGCTGCGAATGGCCTCTTCGGTGATGCGCTTTGCCTCTCTATCGTTGTCGACTTTTTCAAATGAATCGCCCGCTTCGGGCGCGCCGGTCCAGCCCATGACGAGCGCAGGCGTAGACGGGGCTGCCTCTTTCATTCGGCCGCCTTTGTCGTCTATGAGAGCCCTTACCTTGCACCAGTGCTCGCCGCTTATTATAACGTCGCCTGTTTTGAGAGTGCCCTGGCGGACTATCACTGTGGAGGTGGCGCCTCTGCCCTGCTCGAGCTGGCTTTCTATTATCACCCCCTCGACAGGCGCTTTCGGATTTGCCTTCAGCTCCATGATTTCCGCCTGCAATAGCACGAGCTCCAGAAGCTTGTCGATATTCTCGCCTTTTAGGGCTGAAATTGGCGTGCAAAGCACTTCGCCACCCCAGTCTTCGGAGGTGATTCCGCGCTTTTGCATTTGCTGCTTTACGCGGTCAATATTCGCGCCCTTGGCGTCCATCTTGTTTATGGCAACGACAATCGGAACGCCCGCTTTTTGGGCGAAACTGAGCGCCTCGTCCGTCTGTGGCATAAAGCCGTCGTCGGCGGCAACCACGAGAATCGCGATATCGGTGACATTTGCGCCTCTCTCCCTCATCTTTGAGAACGCCGCGTGGCCGGGAGTGTCGAGGAAAGTTATCTTCTTGCCGTTGCAAGTGACCTGGTATGCGGCCGTATGCTGTGTGATTCCGCCGGCCTCCCCCGCGACGACATTGGTGTTGCGGATAGTGTCCAGAAGCGTAGTCTTTCCGTGGTCGACGTGTCCGAGTATGCAGACAATCGGCGGGCGCGGAACGTAATTTTTAATGTCGTCTTCCGGTCTTTTTACAGCCTCTTTTTTCTTCGGCTGCTGCTGTTCGCCTCTATGCCTGATATCGAGATTAAATCCGTGCTTTTTTGCGATTACAATGGCAGTTGGATCTTCTATCGACTGGTTCATCGAAGCGAAAATCCCCATGTCCATCAACTCAGATATGAGCCTAAACGGCTTTAAATCCATAGCCTTTGCGAAGTCGCGGACTATGATTGGGGCTTTTAGCTGAATAGTTTTAAATTCCTTCTTTTCCTGCGCTGCGTGGGGCTGCATATGCGAACTCTGCGGCGGAACAAGCGGCGCGGGCGCCCTTCCAGGCATTGGCGGAACAACTGGAGCCGCCTTCGATACGGGTGGCACGAGCGGCGCGGGCGCTTTGCCCATGGACGGCGGAACCGCAGGAGCCGGAGATTTCGATATGGTTGGGGGCACAAGCGGCGCGGGCTTGCGCGCGGGTTCCCTCGGCGCCTCCGGCTTTTGGTTAAATTTTATTACAACCTCTGGTTGGACATCGCGCTTTTGCGGCTGCGACGGTTTTATCTCCGGCATTGAAATTTTTGGTCTTGACGGAGGAACAACGGGCGCAGGCGCCTTTGAAACCCTCGGCGGGACTGCCGGAGCTGGAGACTTTGAGACACTCGGCGGAACAGCAGGCGCCGGCGCCTTTGATACGCTTGGAGGCACTGCCGGCGCCGGTTTTGCCGCCGCCGCAGGCGGAACAACTGCAGCCGGCTTATTTGCTGCGGGTGGCACAAGCGGCGCAGGTCGCTTTGCGACTGGAGGCGGAGAAAGCGGCTCCGGCTTTTTCTCGGCAGAGATCGGCTTTTGCTCTACCGGCTGCTCAGCCGCAGGTTCAGCTTTGGCGTTTTCAGCTTTATCTTCCGCCTTTTGAGTTTCCTCTGCGGAAGCTTGTGCCTTTTGATCAGCAGGTTCCTTTACGGAAGGTTCCGCCGCATTTGCGCTTTCTGAGGTCTGCTCCGCTTTCGACGCGGCGTATTCGGCAAAATCCTTACCTATCGCCTCCGCCGTAAACGGATCGATGGCGTTGGAGGGTGTTTTTATCTCCAAGTGGTATATATCCTGACGCCGATTTATGAAATCTATCAGTTCCTTGTTCGGGACATTCAGTTCTTTTGCCAATGCGTGAATTCTAATGCTCATGAAAACGCAATTTCCTTTTTTTAAATTAAGCGTCCGCGCCGTATTGCGCGGCTATTACTGTCTGTATTCCCCGATCTGCGCGAGAATCGAGGCCGCCTCGTCTTCCGAGAATCCCATTCCGACGAGGTCTGATAGCTCTACTCCTTCGAAGGCGTCGGAGCTGTTGATGCCGTTGTTTGCGAGTATCGCCGCCTGCTGTTCGGTGAGGTTTGGCAGTATCTGGCCGAGGCTTCCCGCTGCCTGCGCGACCTTTTCGCGGATTCCGACTTCCCCGGATTCCTCTTTGGCAATTTCGAGCTTCCAACCCAAGAGCCTTGAAGTGAGCTTTGCGTTGGAGCCGCGCTTGCCTATGACAATCGAGAGGTCCGGCTCGGAAACTTCAAACGATATTTTTCTTTCGCGGGCGTCGACTTTTACATTTTTGGCAACCGCCGGCTTAATGCATTCTTCAAGCAAAGTCTGCGGGTTTGGCGAGAATTTTATGACGTCGATTTTTTCGCCGCCTAATTCGCGCACAATACTCTTAACGCGCGAGCCTCCCGCGCCGACGCACGCGCCCACCGGGTCGATTCTGCTGTCGGAACTGGACACCGCTATTTTTGTTCGGTAGCCGGGTTCGCGCGCCATAGCTTCGATTTTTACGGAGCCGTCGGCGATTTCCGAGACTTCGAGCTCAAAGAGTTTTTTTACAAACTTATAGCTTGCGCGGCTTAGAATTATCTCGGGCCCGCGCGGAGTCGTCTCTATTTCGAGCAAGAGGCACCTGATGCGCTCGCCTTGGGCATAATCCTCGCCGGGGACGGACTCGCGGCGTGGCAGGAGAGCCTCGGCCTTGCCTAAGTCGACTATGGTTGTGCCTTTCTCGCGGCGACGGACGACGCCTGTGACTATATTGCCAACATCGCCTTTATATTCGTCAAAAATTCTATCCTTTTCGAACTGGCGGACTTTCTGGATTATGCTCTGATAGACGTTCTTCGCGGCGATTCTGCCAAGGTTGGATAGGTCGATTTCGCGCTCGACGACATCGCCGATATGGGGATTGTCGAGGTAGAGCTTAGCCTTGTCGATATGTATTTCTGTGGCGGGGTCTGCAACGCTGTCAGTCACAGTTAGCAAAGCCCAAGATTTTAACGCGCCCGTTTTTGGGTTTATTTCTATTTTCAGATTATAACCCGCCTGCGCGCCCTTTGAGGCCGCATTGCGAATCGCCGATGATATTGATTCTATCATATCGGCGCGGCTTATCTGCTTCTCTTTTTCCATGTATTCGAGAATTGCCAATATTTCGCTGCTGTTGCTCATAATTTTTCCTTTAAATTGCTGATGGGAAATGCGGCTCCCCGTTTTTGCGTATGGACAAAAAAAGCGGGCAAAAAGCCCACCTAAGCGGAGAGTCCTATTTTCTTGTCTTTAAATATTGTGCAGTAGCCGTGTGCTGTCAACTATTTTTATCGCAGTATATGAGGGTTTAATTATAGGCTTCTATGAGAAATTTTTTTTATTTGCGCAAAAAAATCCGCGGCCGATAAAAATTATTGTGGAAGGCACAGAAAACGAGATAATGCGCAGTATGAAAGAATTAATTTCGATAATCGCACTTTTTGTATTTTTTGTTATTAAAGCGGTGGCGACCGACAGTCCTGCGGGCGGACAGGTAGTGGAAGCCCCCGGCGCCCCGATGCGCATAGACGCCTCCGACCCGAAGAAATTGCAGGACAGTTTCATGAAAATACTCTCCTCCCTCGACGGGAACACCCAGCAAAAATTTGCGGCGGCGATGGCGACAATAGGTGTTTATTATATGCAGGATGCCCGCAACAGCAAGGAGGGCATGAAGGAAGCCATAGACGGCAAAACCGCTGAGGAAATAATAGCAATCTCCCGCAAGCTCTTTCCGGGGATAAAGCAGAATACGAGAATAATAGACGGATCAAGCCGCGAGTCGTTTGGAAGGAGCGTTGCGGAATTGTTGATAACCTTGCCGGAAGACAAACAAACCGCCTTTTCCGAAGCTGTCGCAAAAATAATGTACGACAACAAAAAAGCCGGAAAGAACGAAGACGAGATAATGAAGAGGCTCGACGGGAAGACTGCGGAAGAAGTTGTCGAGTTAGCGACAGGCATATCCACCCCCTTCGACAATCCAGCGATACAAACCCCTAAGGACTACACTCTGCGCAAGATGACGGAAGAGGAAGTCAAGAGGATTAGAAGGACAAAGACCCCCGGCAACGAGCAGCCCGACTACGAGTCCAACCTTTCGCCTTCGTCGATAATAAAGGACAAGTAAATCCAGAATAGTAGGCAAGTGAAATATAAAAAATTTTGGGGCAAAGCGCACGGGTAAATTTATTTTTTGGGCATTATCAGCTCGATGAAAAATTCCCAAAAATATAAACAGCCTTAAATGATTGCCCTTGGGAATTACATTAATACATTAAATAGATTAAAACACTTAGACAAATAAATGTTTTTCAGATAGCGCAAATAAAAGGATTTTTTTATTTGGAGGCAGAAGGAATATATAATCAGAAGATATCATTATATGAGACATTTATA
>ENA-UOJE01000311-UOJE01000311.1-human-gut-metagenome-genome-assembly--contig:-C23-NODE-311-length-58686-cov-20.386843_pt1 | contig 58686 bp, 51 predicted proteins | sample MGYA00242341_ERZ723888 | MGnify/ENA metagenome assembly ERZ723888 | reverse complement strand
TAATATACAATAAAAAATAGAAAAAAATAAATCATATTTGTGTACAAGCACGCATATAATATAGTATATGTAAAGACATGAAGAATATTACAAAGATGACCAAAAAACAAATCCTTAGAGCTCAAAGCAGTACACAAAACAATATAAAATTTGACAATATTTGTTTAAAATGGTATAATATAGATGTTGCTTTTAAAGGAGGGAACAAATTAAAAATGAAAAGTGATGATAAAGCATCAATATCGCTGAAAAAAATAATTTGTATTAGCATCTTATTTGTTTTTATAATGACAGCTGCAGTAGTAGCTGGAAACGTAAAATTAAATAATGTTAAAATTATTTTAGCTAGTGGTTACGAAATGAATGTATTAACTAGCAAAACCAAAATAGCAGATATATTAGATGACAATCATATTATATTACTTGAAGATGAAAAGGTATCACCTGATTTAGAATCAGAGTTATCAGATAATAATACAATTAAAATTTCTAAAATTACAGATGAAGAAATTGAAGCCCCTGAAGTTATAGAAACATCAGAAACTATTACAATGGAAGAAGTATTAAAAAATTATGATACTATTATTGAAAAAATAGTAGTTGAAAAAGTAAAAATACCTTTCGAAACAGTTACAAAAAATAAAGCATCAGGTTCGGGTTCAAAACAAAACCAAATTATACAATATGGTGTAAATGGTATAAAAGAAGTTACTTATAAAGTAAAATATCAAAATGATGTTGAAATTGAGAAAAAAGAAATTTTTTCAAAAATAATTAAGAAACCAGTGAACAAAATAGTAGAAGTAAGAAATAAGCAGGTTACATCAAGAGGTGGCACAACTACTAGATATGGTGGTAAATGGACTTATTCAGAAGCAGAACTTGACTTATTATGTGCTATTACAGCACAAGAGGCTTGTTCAAGTTATAATGCTGCCTTAGCTGTTATAACATGTGCAGCAAACAGAGCAGAAAGTAGAAGATGGAGATATAATGGAACAGACCCATTAAGCCAATATAAAGCAAGAGGTCAATTCTGTTACTCAATAGACAATCACTGGAGAAGAAGATTAAACGGAAATTATCCATCATATGTAAAACAAGCAGTTATAGATGCCTTAAATGGTAAAAGAAACCATAACTACTTATCATTTAGATCATCAGGATATGCAAGTGGTGTAAACATTGGTGGTAACGTATACTTCAATGCAATGTAATATAAAAAGAGTTCCTAAAAAATAGGAACTTTTTTATTGCCTTCAGCCACCCTACTTGAATTAGTGGAAGTTTTATGGTATATTATTTGCACAAGGAGAGAAGAAATATGAAATTAATTTCATGGAATGTAAATGGTTTGAGAGCAGTTATTAAAAAAGGCTTTAAAGAATTTTTTGAGAAGGAAGATGCAGATATATTTTGTATACAAGAAACAAAAATGCAACAAGACCAAATAGATGATGAAATAAAAAGCTTATTTAGTAAATATAATTGTTATTGGAATAGTGCTATAAGAAAAGGATATTCAGGCACAGCAGTATTTACAAAACAAAAGCCACTTAATGTTACATATGGAATAGGAATAGAAGAACATGACCAAGAAGGAAGAATAATAACACTAGAGTTTGAAAAATTTTATCTAGTAAATTGCTATACTCCGAATTCCAAAAGAGAACTAGAAAGATTAGAATATAGAATGACATGGGAAGATGAAATTAAGAACTACTTATTAAAACTAAATGAAACAAAGCCAGTAATTTTGTGTGGAGATTTAAATGTAGCACATGAAGAAATAGACTTAAAAAATCCAAAAACTAATAGGCATAATGCAGGATTTACAGATGAAGAAAGAGGAAAAATGACAGAATTATTAGATGCCGGTTTTACAGATACTTTTAGATATTTATATCCTACAAAAGAAAATTGTTATACTTGGTGGTCATATATGTATAATGCAAGAGCTAATAATGCAGGCTGGAGAATAGACTACTTTATAGTATCACAATCAATCGAAAAAGAAGTAAAAGAAGCAAAGATTTATTCAGCTGTTATGGGCAGTGATCATTGTCCTGTTGGAATAGAGTTGTAGGAGGTAAAAATGGAAGAAAAAAAGAAAAGCTTAAAATGGCTATATTGGTTTAGCTTAGGAGTGGCTATTATTGCAGTATATAAATTACTAGACAATTTCGGACCTATAACAGCTTGGTTGGCAAAGCTATTAAATATTTTAATGCCATTTATTGCAGGTCTGCTTATAGCATATTTATTTTACATTCCATGTAGAAAAGTTGAAAGTTGGTATAAGAAGGTAAAACCTATTTCAAAAAGAGCAAGAGTATTATCGATTATAACAGTATATATTATAGCAGTATTGCTAATTATACTAGCACTAAACTTTGTAATACCAGCAATATCAAAAAGTATTGTAGACTTAGTTACTAACTTTGGAAATTATTATAATAACACAATGAATACTATAAATGAATTACCAGAGGATTCAGTACTAAAGAGTGAAGCGGTTTTAAATGCTATAAAAGGAATAAGTGAAATTGATTTTAAACAATATATAAATATAGAAAAGCTAACCGAATATGCAAAAGGAGCAATAAATATTGTAAATAGCATATTTGATGTATTTGTTTCATTTATAGTTTCAGTATACTTATTAGCAGAAAGAAGAAGAATTTTAGACTTTTTGAGAAAATTGGCATCAGCCATATTTAAACCGGAAACTTATAAAATGATAGGAAAATATTTTAATAAATCAAATGAAGTATTTTTCAGCTTTATAGCAGGTCAAGTGTTAGATGCAATAGTAGTAGGAATATTAACTGCAATTGCTATGTCAATAATTGGTGTAAAATATGCAGTACTATTAGGATTTATGATAGGATTATTTAACTTGATACCATACTTTGGAGCTATCATTGCAGTAGCAGTAGCTATACTTATTACTATATTTACAGGAGGTATAGGTCAAGCAATTATTATGGCAATAGTTGTAATAGTATTACAACAAATCGATGCAAATATTATAAATCCTAAAATTTTAGGAAGTTCATTATCTATAAGCCCACTTTTAGTAATATTTGCAGTAACAATAGGTGGAGCATATTTTGGAGTATTGGGAATGTTTTTAGCAGTACCAGTTGCCACAGTAATTAAATTATTAATTGAAGAATATATAACTTACAAAACCAGCACAAATTAAAGTGCTCGTTTTTAATTATGTATTGACAAATGATATTAAATATAGTATCATGGAGATAGCCTTATTGGGGGAAAGGTGTATTTTTCAAGAGAGGAGGAATACAGGTGCCAGAACTCAATAAGATAATACAAAAAATGAAAAGACAGCCTAATGGAATTAGATTTCAAGAAGTAGCTAAAGTTTTAGAATATAATGGATATAAAATGAAGGCTAAAAAACGGTACTTCCCACAGAAATTTTATAAATTCTAAGGGTGATGTAATAACAATTAAAGAAGAAAATCCATTAAAAGCGGTTTATGTTAAAAACGTATTAAAGAGAATTGGAGAATAAAATTCTCAAATTAAAGTAAAATAAATATAAAGGGAGGCAGAATTAATGAAGAGTGTTGAAGATTATATGAATTTGCCATATAACTGTATTGTTCAACAAATTAATGACGAGAGTGGAACTTACTTTTATGCACATGTTTTAGAATTAGACGGATGCCAAAGTACAGGCGAAACTTTTAAAGAAGCTTATGAAAGTCTAAAAGATGCAATGAGAGGTTGGATTGAAACTAAAATTGATGATGGATTTGATGTACCACTACCGGTAAAATATACTGATTATAGTGGAAAATTTTTAGTAAGAATTCCAAAATCATTACACTACAGATTATCAGTTGAGGCACAACAAGAGGGAGTGTCACTAAATCAATATGCGTTGTATAAATTAAGTAATTAGCATATAACACAAAACCAGCACAAATTAAAGTGCTGGTTTTTGTGTTAAGAATAACTTAATAAATTAACTACTTTTTTCTTAATAAATTTGTGGTATAATTTATACGTAATAATCAAAAAGGGGAAAATTTATGTACAATATTTTAGTAGTGGATGATGATAAGGAAATTGTAAATGCAATAGAAATATATTTAAGTAAAGAAGGGTACAACATATTAAAAGCATATGATGGAATGGAAGCATTAAAAATAGTAGAAAAGAATGATAATATTCATTTGATTTTATTAGATATAATGATGCCAAAACTTGATGGAATTAGTACAGCTAATTTAATTAGAAAAGATAAATCAATTCCAATAATAATGCTTTCTGCAAAATCAGAAGACTACGATAAGATTACAGGACTAAATAATGGAGCAGATGATTATATAACAAAACCATTTAATCCATTAGAACTAATTGCAAGAGTAAACTCACAAATTCGTAGATATACACACCTAGGCTCAATTGCAGATAAACAACAAGAAGGAAATACATATTGGTCAGGAGAATTAGTAATAAATGACGATACAAAACAAGTAACAGTTGAGGGAAAAGATGTGAAATTAACTCCAACAGAATATAACATTTTAAAATTTTTAACTAAAAATAAAGGAATAGTGTATTCAATTGAACAAATTTACCAAAATGTGTGGGAAGACGAATGTTATGGTGCAGAAAATATTATAGCAGTACATATTAGACACATAAGAGAAAAGATAGAAATAAACCCAAGAGAACCTAAATATTTAAAGGTAATTTGGGGAATTGGATATAAAATAGAAAATCTAGAAAAATAGGAGGTAAAAAATGAATGGATCAAAAATTTCTAAAAATGTAGCTTATGTTTTAGCACCAATATTTGCCTTACTCTTAATACTATCAACACTAGGTACTAAAATTATAGACGAAGAAATCAATGTTATACAAAATTCAAACTATATCTGGCAAATGGCAGGAGGTTTAGCAAATGTAACAAAAGGTGTAACACCATTACTAATTCCAATATCAGTTATGATACTAATTATTCTAGCAGTAGTGGTTATAGATGGAATTGGAAAAAATAAAAATGAAGATACAATTAAGTTAAACTGGTTTGACGAATGGAAATTAGAAGTAGTATTAGCTTTAAGTTTTATATTGTTTATAGCTGGAGTTTATATTCTAAGCATAGGATGGAATTCATTTGAAAATTCGATAAGCATAATGCTATCAAGTTGCGGAATCGGAATAATATATGTGAATTCAATAGTACTATTAGAGACTATAGTAAAAAGAATAAAAGCAAGAATGTTATGGAAAACCACTTTAATATATGCTATTTATAAAGCAATTAAGAAAATGATAGATAACCGCAAAATAATGACAAAACTATTTATATATTATTGGGGATTTTGCATTATAGGATTTTTTATAACATTAGCAATACCAAACTCTACTAGTAACAAGAACTTGTTTCAGGTAGTGATGTTAGCAGCACTTGGAATAACCACATTTTATGTATTATGCAAAAAAGTGGAAGAACTTAATAAAATTCAAATGGCTTTAAAAAGTATATATGACGGAGATACCAATATTGAGTTAAATCCAAATGAATTAAAAGGAGTTTTAAAACAAATGGCAGTATATATTGATGATATTGCTGGAGGTTTATCAAATGCAATTGAACAAAGCTTAAAGAGCGAAAGGCTTAAAACAGAGCTTATAACCAATGTGTCACATGATATAAAAACACCTCTTACATCAATTATTAACTATGTAGATTTATTAAAAAAAGAAAAAATGCCTAATGAAAAGGCAACTGAGTATTTAATGATATTAGATAATAAATCTCAAAGATTAAAAAAACTAACAGAAGATTTAGTAGAAGCTTCAAAAGCATCTTCTGGAAATATAAAATTAAATAAAGAGAAATTAAATGTCAAAGAACTTGTGCAACAAGTGTCAGGAGAATTTGAAGATAGGTTTAAGGAAAGAAACTTAGAGGAAATAACAACATTCCCGGAACAAGATGTATATATAAAAGCAGATGGAAGATATATGTGTAGGATATTAGAAAATGTTTATTCAAATGTTGCTAAATATGCTATGGAAAATACAAGAGTATATTTAGATGTGGTGAAAAACCAACATACAGTTGTAATACAAATGAAAAATATATCGAAACAAGAGCTTAATATATCAGCAGATGAATTGATGCAAAGATTTGTAAGAGGAGAAACTTCTAGAAATACAGAAGGAAGCGGATTAGGACTTTCAATAGCATCTAGCTTAACAGAACTTCAAGGAGGAAAATTTCATATTTACTTAGATGGAGATTTGTTCAAGGTAACAATAGGATTTGAAATGTTAGTAAATTAAAAATGTTAATGGTGACGGCTTGCCGTCACCATTAACATTTTTCTTAATTAACGTGATTAAATAAATACTGAATACCCCCATTAGCGGCAGCAGTTACTGCTAAAACAATAATACCAGCAACAAGAACACCAGCTACAATAGGTGGGATAGCTTTTTTAGGTGGTAAATTTAAAAAGTTAGCAATTAAAGAACCAACCCATGCACCAGTTCCAGGTAAAGGAACAGCTACAAATAAAAATAAACCTAAAGCTGTGTAATTTTGTAATTTTTCACTTTCTTCAATTTTTCTTGTAGCTCTTTCAGTGGCCCAATCTATGATAACCTTAAAAGGTTTCCATCTTCCAAAAAAATCAAATAAAGGTCTAATATACTTAACAATAAAATATATAGGTATAATATTTCCGATAAAGCTACAAATAAAAGCTTCAAAATATGAAAGACCAAGCCCAACGCCTATTGGAATAGCACCTCTTAACTCTAAAATAGGCACCATACCTACAAAAAATGTAATCAAATATTTTAAAATTATAGACATATAATTAACCTCATTTCTATTAACAATGCAAATATTGTACTATATTAAATATCATTTGTCTATAATACCTTATAAAAATTAAGAAATTTTTACCAAAATCGTTGACAGCAAGTACAACAGGTGTTATACTAAAATAGGTATGCTTTTATTAAGCGTTACTAGTCTACATTTAAGGTGGATGTAATGATTAATATAAAAATAAATTTTACCAAATAAACAGCAAATTAAACAGTTGACAAAAATGTCAACCGTATTTTTGTTGTCTTTTATCTATAGATTATGTTAATTTAATAAAAAGAGGAATTGACCTATAATTACTTACGGAAAGGGTATTTAGAGAGCAGAAAAATATGCTGATTTGTAAACTAATTATAGAAACAAGAAGGACTTTTTATTAAAATCATATATTTTAATTTCTGCTTAAATTTTTTTAAGGAGTGATTCTTTTGTTAAAAGAAATTAAACACGAGAAATGTTCTCGTAAAACTTTTGCAAAAATCGGCGATTCAATCGAAATGCCAAACTTAATTCAAGTTCAAAAAGACTCATACAATTGGTTTATCGAAGAAGGCTTAGGAGAAGTACTTAGAGATGTATCTCCAATAGTTGATTATTCTGGAAACCTTGTACTTGAATTCTTAGACTACTACATGGAAGAGAAAACAAAATACACATTAGAAGAAGCCAAAGAACGTGATGCAACTTATGCTACAAGATTACATGTAAAAGTAAGACTTATCAATCGTGAAACAGGTGAAATCAAAGAACAAGAAATTTATCTTGGTGATTTCCCACTTATGACAGATAGTGGTACTTTCGTAATCAACGGTGCAGAAAGAGTTGTAGTAAGCCAATTAGTTCGTTCACCAGGTTGCTACTATGCACAAGATTTTGATAGCAAAACAGGTAGAAGAATTTATACATCTACTGTTATGCCTATTCGTGGTGCATGGATAGAATATGAAACTGATGGAAATGATGTATTTTGGGCTAGAGTTGATAGAACTAGAAAAATACCTGTTACAACACTTTTAAGAGCATTAGGAATAGTAACAGATGAACAAATTACACAATTATTTGGGGATGAAAACAAAATAAAGGAAACTTTAGCAAAAGACCCAATTAAAACACAAGAAGAAGCTTTAGTTGAAATATACAAAAAATTAAGACCAGGAGAACTTCCAACAACTGATGCTGCAAGAAACTTATTTAATGGTTTATTCTTTGATGATAGAAGATATGACCTAGCAAAAGTAGGAAGATTCAAATTTAATAAAAAATTAAGTTTAGCAACAAGAATTACAGGAAGAATAGCTTATAACGATATTATTGATCCAGAGACTGGAGAAGTATTAGTAGAAAAAGATAACAGTATTTCTGAAGATACAGCAATTGCAATTCAAAACAGTGGAATCAATGTTGTTGATGTAAAAGTTGAAGACAAACCAGTAAGAATTATTGGTAATGGCACAGTTAATATCCACAGCGTACTTCCAAATGTTAATTTGAGTGACTTACATATCAAAGAAATGGTAAATTACATAGTATTAAAATCAATAATTGACACTACAGAAGAAAAAGAATTACATGATGTTATTAAAGAAAGAATAGACGAATTAATTCCAAAACATGTTACAAACGAAGATATTATTGCTTCAATAAGCTATTTATTAAACTTAGAACATGGTTTAGGAAATGTTGATGATATTGACCATTTAGGAAATCGTCGTATTCGTTGTGTTGGAGAGTTATTACAAAATCAATTTAGAATTGGTTTAACAAGACTTGAAAGAGTAGTACGTGAAAGAATGACAATTCAAGACTTAGATATAGTTACTCCACAAACTTTAATTAATACAAAACCAATAACTTCTGCAATTAGGGAATTCTTTGGAAGTTCACAATTATCACAATTTATGGATCAAACAAATCCACTTTCAGAATTAAGCCATAAGAGAAGAATTTCTGCATTAGGACCTGGTGGTCTATCTCGTGAGAGAGCAGGATTTGAGGTTCGTGATATTCACTATACACACTATGGAAGATTATGTCCTATTGAATCACCAGAAGGACCAAACGTAGGACTTATATCAGCGCTTTCATCATTTGCTATTATAAACGAATATGGATTTATTGAAACACCATATAGAAAAGTAGACCATGAAACAGGCAAAGTAACTGATGAAGTTGTATATATGCCAGCAGACGAAGAGGATAAATACATTATTGCTCAAGCCTCTGAACCAGTTGACGAAGAAGGAAAATTTGTAAATGATAGAATTCGTGTACGTCATAGAGCAGACATTACAATGGTTGATAAAGACCAAGTTGATTTTGTAGACGTATCACCAAAACAATTAGTATCAGTTGCAGCAGCTATGATTCCATTCTTAGAGCATGACGACGCAAAACGTTCTCTAATGGGTTCAAACATGCAACGTCAAGCAGTTCCACTACTTACAACAGAATCACCAATAGTTGGTACAGGTATTGAATATAGAGCAGCAAAAGATTCTGGAATTACAGTAATGGCTAAAAATGACGGTATAGTTGAAAAAGTAACTGGTGACGAAATTCAAATTAGAAATAAAAAAGACGAATTAGATGTTTACCATTTAAGAAAATTCAAAAGAACAAATGGTGGAACATGTATAAATCAAAGACCAGTTGTAAGCACTGGAGAAAAAGTTAAAGCAGGAGAACTAATTGCCGATGGACCAGCTACTAAAAATGGTGAAATGGCACTTGGTAAAAATGTTTTAATAGCTTTCACAACTTGGGAAGGTTATAACTACGAGGATGCTGTTTTAATTAGTGAAAGATTAGTAAAAGAAGATGTATATACATCAATTCATATTGAAGAATATGACTGTGAATGTAGAGAAACAAAACTAGGAGCAGAAGAAATTACTAGAGATATACCAAATGTTGGAGACGACAGCTTAAAAGACTTAGACGAAAACGGTATAATTCGTATAGGTGCTGAAGTAAGACCAGGAGATATATTAGTTGGTAAGGTTACTCCAAAAGGAGAAACAGAACTAACAGCAGAAGAAAGATTACTTCGTGCAATATTTGGAGAAAAAGCTAGAGAAGTTAGAGATAACTCACTTCGTGTTCCACATGGAGAAGCAGGAACAATTGTAGATGTTAAAATATTTACAAGGGAAAATTCAGATGAATTAGCTCCTGGAGTAAATCAAGTAATTCGTTGCTATATTGCAACAAAGAGAAAAATATCTGTTGGTGATAAGATGGCTGGACGTCATGGGAACAAGGGTGTTATTTCACGTATATTACCAGAAGAAGATATGCCATTCTTACCAGACGGTACACCAGTAGACATAGTATTAAACCCACTAGGTGTTCCTTCTCGTATGAACTTAGGTCAAGTTTTAGAGGTTCACTTAGGTATGGCTGCAAGAGCACTTGGATACAAGGTTGCAACACCAGTATTTGATGGTGCTAAAGACGAAGAAATAAAAGAGCTATTTAGAAAAGCAGGACTTAGTGAAGATGGAAAAACAGTTGTATATGATGGTAGAACTGGAGAGCCATTTGATCATCCAATTACAGTTGGTGTTATGTATATGTTAAAACTACATCACTTAGTAGATGACAAAATACATGCTCGTTCAACTGGACCTTACTCATTAGTAACACAACAACCTCTTGGTGGTAAAGCACAATTTGGTGGACAAAGATTTGGAGAAATGGAGGTTTGGGCATTAGAAGCTTATGGTGCTGCATATACACTTCAAGAAATGTTAACAGTTAAATCTGATGATATTGTAGGAAGAGTAAAAACATATGAAGCAATTGTAAAAGGTGAAAATGTTCCAGAACCAGGAGTTCCAGAAGGATTTAAAGTGTTAGTAAAAGAACTTCAATCATTAGGACTAGATATAAAACTTCTTTCAGAAGACAATAAAGAATTAGAACTAAAGGAAAATATTGATGAAGGAATTGATTTTAACAGTATTAAAGATGATCCAAAACTAGAAGAAGAACTTGCAGTAGTTGATGAAGAAGAACTTGCTGATGGATATTCAGAAGAAGGAGATCTTCTTGATGACGAAGAAGGTTTAGATGATGAAGACTTATTACTTGATGATGAAGAGTTATTAGATATGGATAACTTTGATGATAATGAAAAATAAAATTTAATAGCCATTCAAAAAGTTTAAACAAGTTAACAATAAGAATTGCACAGCAGTGTACAACTTGTTTAAACGAGTATGAAGAAAAGAAAAATATTTAGGGGGCTAAATAAAGTGGATGAATTAGAAATTTTTAACAAACTTAAAATTGGGATAGCATCAGATGAAAAAATCAGAGAATGGTCAAAAGGTGAAGTTAAAAAGCCAGAAACCATTAACTACAGAACTTTAAAGCCAGAAAAAGATGGTCTATTTTGTGAAAAAATATTTGGACCAACAAAAGACTGGGAATGTCACTGTGGAAAATATAAAAGAGTAAGATACAAAGGCATTGTATGTGATAGATGTGGTGTTGAGGTAACAAAATCAAAAGTAAGACGTGAAAGAATGGGACATATTGAACTTGCTGCACCAGTTGCACATATTTGGTATTTTAAAGGAATACCAAGTAGAATTGGACTAATGCTTGATGTATCACCAAGAAGCTTGGAAAAAGTAATATATTTTGCATCATATATTGTAATAGATAAAGGAACTACTGATTTAACAGTATGTCAAGTATTATCTGAAAAAGAATATCGTGAAGCAGAAGAAAAATATGGTAGAGGTTCTTTTGTAGCTAAAATGGGAGCTGAGGCAATTGAAGAATTACTACAAAAAGTTGACGTAGAAAAATTGTCTGAAAAATTGAAAAAAGAACTTGAAAAAGCAAGTGAACAAAAAAGAGCAAAACTAGTAAAAAGATTAGATACAGTTGAAGCTTTTAGATTATCAGAAAATAAACCTGAATGGATGATAATGAATGTAGTACCAGTAATTCCACCAGATTTAAGACCAATGGTACAATTAGATGGTGGTAGATTTGCTACATCAGATTTAAACGACTTATATCGTAGAGTAATCAACAGAAATAACCGCTTAAAAAGACTATTAGAATTAGGTGCACCAGAAATTATTGTACGTAATGAAAAAAGAATGTTACAAGAATCAGTTGATGCCTTAATTGATAATGGTAGACGTGGAAGACCAGTAACAGGTGCTGGTGGTAGAGCATTAAAATCTTTATCAGATTTATTAAAAGGAAAACAAGGTAGATTCCGTCAAAATTTATTAGGTAAACGTGTTGACTATTCTGGACGTTCAGTTATCGTAGTAGGACCAGAACTTAAACTATATCAATGCGGTGTGCCAAAAGAAATGGCAGTTGAATTATTCAAACCATTTGTTATGAAAGAATTAGTTGGACGTGGAATTGCACATAATATTAAAAATGCTAAGAGAATGGTAGAAAGATTAAGACCTGAAATATGGGATATTCTAGAGGATGTTATTAAAGACCATCCAGTATTATTAAACCGTGCTCCTACATTACATAGACTAGGTATTCAAGCATTTGAGCCAGTTTTAGTAGAAGGTAGAGCTATAAAATTACACCCATTAGTATGTACAGCTTTCAACGCTGACTTCGACGGTGACCAAATGGCTATTCACTTACCATTATCACCAGAAGCACAAGCTGAAGCTAGATACTTAATGCTTTCAGTAAATAACCTTTTAAAACCACAAGATGGTAAACCAGTAACAGTACCTACACAAGATATGATTTTAGGTGCATATTACTTAACAATGGAAGTACAAGGAGAACCAGGAGAGGGTAATTACTATTCTTCACCAGAAGAAGCAGTAATGGCATACTACAACCATGATTTAGGTTTACATGCAAAAGTATTTGTAAGAATTCAAAAAGAAATAGATGGTAAATTGGAAACAAGAAAAGTTGAAACAACAGTTGGTAGATTAATTTACAATGAAGGAATTCCACAAAACTTAGGATTTGTTGATAGAACAAAAACAGAAAACTTATTTGAACCAGAACTTAACTTTGCAGTTTCTAAGAAAAACTTAGGAAAAATAATTGCAAAATCAATAAATGTAAATGGTTTAAGTGCAACAGCAGAATTACTAGATTATATCAAATCAATGGGATTCAAACATTCTACAACAGCTGGTATTACAGTATCTGTAGATGATGTAAAAGTGCCAGAGGCTAAAAAGCAAATTCTTGCTGAAGCAAATGAACAAGTAAATAATGTATTAAAACAATATAAACGTGGTTTAATAACAGAGGATGAAAGATATAACTCAGTTATCAAAATTTGGGAAAAAGCAACAGATGATGTTACAGAAGCAATGAAAAACAATTTTGAAGACTTAAACCCAGTATATATGATGAGCCAATCTGGAGCCAGAGGTAACTTAAACCAATTAAGACAAATTGCAGGTATGCGTGGTCTTATGGCTAGTACAACTGGTAAAACAGTAGAAATTCCTATTACATCTTCATTCCGTGAGGGACTAGATGCACTAGAATACTTTATTTCTGCACACGGTGCCAGAAAAGGTTTAGCAGATACAGCTTTAAGAACAGCCGACTCAGGTTACTTAACAAGAAGATTAGTTGATGTATCTCAAGACATTATAGTTCGTGAAGAAGACTGTGGAACACATGAAGGACTTATTGTAGAAGCAATTAAAGATGGAAACCAAGTAATCGAAAAACTAGAAGAAAGATTAGTTGGAAGATATGCATTAAATGATATAGTTAACCCTGAAACAAAAGAGTTAATTGTTGATACTAATACAATGATTACAGACAAAATTGCTGAACAAATAGTAGCAGCAGGAATTGAAAGAGTAGAAGTACGTTCAGTATTAGGATGCCGTACAAAACATGGTGTATGCCGTAAATGTTATGGTATGGGATTAGCTACTCGTGAAAAAGTAAATATCGGTGAATCTGTTGGTATTATAGCTGCACAATCAATTGGTGAGCCTGGTACACAGCTTACAATGAGAACTATCCACTCTGGTGGTGTTGCAGGTGTAGCAGATATCACACAAGGTCTTCCTAGAGTTGAGGAGCTATTTGAGGCTCGTAAACCAAAGGGTCTAGCAGTAATTACAGAAATTGATGGTAAAGTAAAAATAGTTGAAGACAAGAAAAGGAAAGAAATTGTTGTTACTTCTAAGGATGATTCAAAAACATATGCAATACCATTTAGATCTAAATTACGTGTAAGAGAAGGAGACGAAGTAAAAGCCGGAGATGCTTTAATTGAAGGTGCTATAAATCCAAACGAAATATTAGCAATTAAAGGACCAGAAGGAGTATATGAATACTTAATTCAAGAGGTTCAAAAAGTTTATCGTAACCAAGGTGTTGATATCAATGACAAACACATTGAGGTAATTGGTAGACAAATGCTTAAGAAAGTAAGAGTAGAAGATAATGGAGATACAGATATGTTTGCTGGTTCGCTAGTAGATATTCATGAATTTGAAGACAAAAATGAACAAGTAATAGCAGAAGGAAAACGTCCAGCAACAGGAAAACGTATGCTATTAGGTATTACAAAAGCTTCATTAGCTACAGAAAGCTTCTTGTCAGCAGCATCATTCCAAGAAACAACAAGAGTATTAACAGAAGCAGCCGTTAAAGGTAAAGTTGATGACTTAATTGGATTAAAAGAGAATGTTATTATAGGTAAATTGATACCTGCAGGAACAGGACTTCCAATTTATAAAAATACACATATCAATACAGAACAAAATGAAGAACAGGATGATGAATTAGCTGAATAAAAATAAAACAAACCGTTGATTTCAACGGTTTGTTTTTTGTGGTTTATGCTGCGGGGGATAATCTAAAGATGTGAGAATAGGCAATAGAATTATTGACCTTATATCCAACAACTTCAGCTTCCTCAACAATGGTGAATCCGGATTCAATCCATGAGCATCTGAGAGACTTCAAGAAGTTTCCAGAGACAAATTTGAGACTGTCCGCAGGGACAGAGAACAGAATGTCCGAGGATTCTTTGTCGATTCCAACACTCCAAGGACCAAGCGAAACATGATACTTGCTCATAGAGCTTAAGAAAGCTTGTGTAGCTCGTGTCATTTCCGGAGTCTGGACTGTCAAGAGCCGCTGCTTGACGAGGTTAATACAGTTCAATGTTTAAACCACCTTTTTTTAATTTACTCATAAGAGCATACTATTATTATACCACAATTTACATAATATGTAAAGCGATGTGCTGACAAAAGGCTAGAAATTCATAAAATCAATAAATATACTGGTACAATCATAGATAATGTGATATAATATAGGAACTAAAATTTTAAGGAGGAATCGTATATGGCAAATGCCAAAAACGGCCGGAAAAGAAGACTAAACATTACATTATTAGTCTTTATTATTCTCATAATAGCCGTAATAGTTGAACAACAGCACCAAAAAGAACTGGAAAACCCAAAAATACCAAATGATTATACAGAAGTCAATCTTAGTGGAGAATTAAAGCTTCACATGATAGATGTAGGGCAGGCAGACTGCTTTTTATTTATCCAAGGAGATAAAGCGGCTCTGGTTGATTGTGGGACAAGAACTACAGGAAAAGAAGCAGTTAAATACATAAAAGGTTTAGGTATAACTAAACTTGACTATGTATTTGGAACTCATCCTCATGACGACCACATGGGTGGTATGTATGATATCATAACAAATTTTGAAATTGGCAATATTATCTTGCCAAAGGTAGAAGCTGGGCAAGTAACTACCAACTGGTATATAAAATTAATGAAAGAAATAGCGGATGGTAATTACACAGTAGAGTATTCCAAAACAGGCAATGAATACCAATTGGGCGATGCTACTATGGAAATACTTTGGCAAAGCGAAGGAACACAGAATAATGTCAACAATTATTCAAACATCATAAAAATCTCTTTTGGAGATATGGATGTTTTGATGACTGGAGATGCAGAAACCGAAATTGAGGAAGAAGTTCTACGGTCTGAAGCAGAAATTGATGCAGAAATTCTTAAAGTTGGTCATCATGGAAGTGATACTTCAACCAGTGAGGAATTTTTGAATCAAGTTGATCCAGATTATGGACTCATATCTTGTAAAGTTGGAAACAAATATGAACATCCAACCAAAAGCACAATGGAAAAATTACAACAACGGGAGGTAGAAGTTTATCGGACAGATGAATGTGGAACCGTTATAGCAACTATAACGGCAAAGAATGTGACTTTTAATTCTAAAATTGGTGACTACTTAAGTGGGCCTGAGCTTGAGGAGGTAAAAAAAGCATCATGAAAAGCTATATGACAATTGACCGGATAGAGGGAAAATTCGCAATTTGCGAATTAGAATTTATCTCAACTGAACAGAGCGCAGAAGTAGACTACTGGGAAAGAGACACAGAAATGATAGATGTGCCTACAGCTATGTTGAAAGACCCTGAACAAGGAGACGTATTCATGGTAGAGCATGAGAAAGAAACGCTTTACCGAGTTTATGGCAAAGATAATGAGGAAAAGCGAAGAAGAATTGAAGCATTAAAGGCAATTATGGGATAATATAAATAGGAGGGCTTAATAAGCTCTCCTATTTTATGTTATAGGAAATTTCTCAAACATGCTTTTGATAATAAAAAGTAACATATTCACCATCATAATTTAAATATGAGATTGAGACATAGCAGGTTTCTCAGTATATCTAATGACATAGTTAACTGCAATTGAACTGTTTTGAAAAAATAGAAAGTGAAACACCATATATTTATTGTACTTATCCTGAGATAAAAATTGTCAATAAAAAAATTGAAAAATTAAACAAATTATAATAAAATTTGTAACGAAATGGATTTTAAATCGTCATTTAAGTAAAGGGGGTAAAAATATGCAGAATATGGAAGAAATATATAAAGAATATTTTGAAACAGTAAAAAAATATTTATTCTGTTTAACCCATAATAATGATATTGCTGAAGAATTAACTCAAGAAACTTTTTACAAAGCAGTAAAAAATATACATACTTTTAAAGATGACTGTAAAATTTCTGTATGGTTATGTAAGATAGCAAAAAATACTTGGCTAGATAGCATAAAGAAAAACAAGAATATTAAAGATATGGCGGATAATGAATTATTTGAAATAGAATCTCTGGAAACAACAGATGAAACGGTAATTTCTAATCAAGGCAAACTAGAATTGTATAAAAAAATTCAAAAGCTAGATGAAAAAACGAGAGATGTAATATACCTAAGAATAACGGGGGATTTAAATTTTAAAGAAATAGGAGACATATTTAATAAAACAGAAAACTGGGCAAGAATAACCTTTTACAGAGGAAAACAAAAATTAAAGGAGGTAAAGTTGCATGAAAGAAAAAGAATGTAAATTAGTTCAAGACTTATTACCAAATTATATAGAAAAATTGACTAGTAAAGAAAGCAATAAGATTATAGAAACACACTTAAAGGAATGTCCAGAATGCAAAAGAATATTAGAAGATATGCAATATGATATAGGATTAAAATCAAAGGAACAATGCCAAAAAGAAACTAAATATATGAAAAAATATAGAAATAAATTAAAGATATTAAAATTTTTAGGCCTAATATTGTTAATTATTGTATTGGCATTTGTAGTAAATACAATTAGAAAATATATTATACTAAATGATTTATACAATAAATCTCAAACAATAAATATTGAAACAAAAGATAACTATCATGCAATATTAACTGCAAGCAGACAAAACAGTGTATATTATATAGAGCAATATAGAAAAGGAAATAAAGCTATACAATATGAAAACTCATATATTAAAGATGGAAACAAAATAAAGATATCAAATAAAACACATTATAATTCAAATACGGAGAACTTTTCACTAATAAGTGATGGAATAAATAAAGAAAAAGTGAAAGGATCTGAAGATATTCAGAATTTAGAATGGCAAGACCTATCAGAATTAAAAATAAATTCATTATATAGTGCTATTTATTCAAAAGTGAAAAAAATCAATTATGAAAAAAGGGACTGTTATTTAATACAAGACTTTGGACAAGAAATCGTTGTTGAAGCTAACACAGGTAATATAATTAGAATGGTGAGTAGCTTACCAGAAGAACAAACAACAACATTTGAATACTTTAGAGAGTTTGATACTGTACAGGATAGTGACATTATTAGGCCAGAAACTACAGATTATATGGAAAAATAATACATTTTTTCAAAAAAATGTAAAAAATATTGACGAAGCTTAAACAATGTGATATAAAGTAAATATTAATTTTGTGGTTAATACTGTGCATGCTTGAGCAGTGTTAATAGTAGGTAGAAATGTCAACGACTATTAAGGAGGAAAAACTAATGAAGAAAATTACATCTTTGATTCTCGCAATTGTCATGATGTTATCCATGACAGTAGTATCTGTCTATGCCGCCGAAAACACTATGCCCCTGGAGAGTGTGACTGACGTTGCCAGTACCTACAGTACCGATGATCGGAATCTGGCAATGTTTGAAAACGAAAGAATTTATATTCAAAAAACCGTTACGGTTACTCCCAATAAGGGATGGGGACTTTGGCTGATTCTTGCTCCTACACAGGGATCTGGATGCACTATTACTGTGTATGAAAAAACTTTACTTGGGTTTACAAACCAAGTAAAGCAAGTTACCTTGGGTGTGGGAGAAAAAATTAGAGAAAAGGTTGTTACTTCTTGTAATGGAAGATCCTATGTGATAACAATTGTTCCTACAGGTGATGTTACTTATATTGCTGGTGGCATTACTCAAACAGAAAAGATTTGAGACACTGATTTCCAAAGCACTATAAAATATTAGTTTAACATTATGACATTTCTATCTACTGGGGATGCTCGAATTTCGAGCATCCTTTTTTATTTGCTTTTTGGCTAATAAAATTGACAAAAGTGGAGAAAAATAGTACAATAGTATACGTAAAAAAGGAGCTTGTTTTATGAAAAATAATAATAGCAAAAAAATATTTGAAGGGTTGATATCAAGAACTAAAATATATTTAGTTCTAATTGCAATACTTTTAGCTGTAATTTGTATTCTGGATTTACGCTATTTTACCCCTTCAGTTGTTTTATATATACTAATTTTAGCATATACGTATTGGAGTAACCAAAAAAGAAGGATAGAACTTTCAGACCATTTGCAAGATTTAACATTTAATATAGACAAACTTGCTAAAAATACAATGGTAAATTCACCATTTCCATTGGTTATAGCAGAAACAAATGGCAATATGATTTGGAAAAGCAATAAATTTACACAAGAATTTGCAAATATTGATATAAATAATATTTTAGGAGACTTGCTAAAACAAATAAAATTAGAAATTGAGAATAATGAAGAAAGTACAGAGCAAAGCATTCATAAAGAACTAGAAATAGGAAACAAAATATATGAAATACTTGGAAGATATACAAAGTCTAAAGAAGAATATATTTGTACTATTTACTTTATAGACGAAACAAAATGTGTTGAACTAGAAAAAGAATATCATAATTCTCAAATTTGTGTTGGTCTTATTATGATAGACAACTTTGAAGAAGTAAATCAAAGAATTAGTGATGAAGACAAGCCATTATTAACAGCACAAATAGAAAAAACAATATATGATTGGGCATCAGAGTTTCAAGGTTTAGTAGTTAAAGCAGAAAGAGATACTTTTGTATGTATATTTGAACAAAGATATTTAGCAGAACTAGAAGAAAAGAAATTTAATATTCTCGATACAATTAAAGAATTGGAATTATCAGACAAAATACAAATAACTTTGAGTATATCAGTATCAACAGAAGGACAATCAAATTATGAAAAATATAAATCAGCACAAGCTGGTTTAGACATTGCTCTGGGTAGAGGTGGAGACCAAACTGTAGTAAGAGAAAATGGAAAATATCAATTTTTTGGTGGTAGAACTCAAGAACTTGAAAAAAGAACAAAAGTAAAAGCAAGAATTGTATCACATGCTTTACAAGAACTAATGCAAGAAGCTAAAAATGTTATGATTATGGGACATACTAATGGAGACATAGACTCTATGGGAGCAAGTATGGGACTATATCGTTTAGCAAAAAGCCTAAATGTTGAAGCATATATAGTAAATAATTCTACAGGAATTAGCTTAGAAAATTTTATGGAAGCAGCTAAAGAAGAAAAGGAATACCAAGAAGTAATTATAAATAAAGCAGAAGCTTTATCAAAAATATCTGCAGAAACATTACTAATAATAGTTGATACACATAAAAGAAGCTATGTTGAAGTTCCAGAATTGTTAGAGGAAACAGGTAAAATAGCTATAATAGACCATCATAGAAAAAGTCCAGATTTCATTGAAGAAGCAATTCTTACTTTTCATGAAGTATATGCTTCATCAGCTTGTGAACTTGTAACAGAAATATTAGAATATGCACCAAAAGAGATAGAGTTAACAACTATAGAAGCTGAGGCACTATATGCGGGAATTATGATGGACACTAAAAACTTTACTTTTAAAACAGGTGTTAGAACCTTTGAAGCAGCTGCATATTTAAGAAAATGTGGTATAGACATTATAAGAGTTAAAAAATGGTTCCAAAGTGATTTGAAAACGTATACTAAAATTTCTAAAATAATTGATAATGCAGAAATAATAAATGATACAATAGGAATTTCAATTTATGATGAGAATGATAAGGATGCAAATGTAATTTGTGCAAAAGCAGCAGACGAATTATTAACAATTAGTGATATAACTGCATCATTTGTTATAGGAAAATTGGGAGATAAAGTTTGTATTAGTGGACGTTCAATTGGAGACATAAATGTGCAGATTATTCTAGAAAAACTTGGTGGTGGAGGACATATAACTTTGGCTGGCGCACAAGTTGAGGGACTAAGTATAGGAGAGGTTAAAAATCTTCTTATTGAAAAAATCAATGAGTATTTTGAAGAACAACAAAACTGAAAGGAGAGAGCTAAATGAAGATAATTTTATTACAAGATATAAAAGGTGTAGGTAAAAAAGATGAAGTAATAAATGCAAGTGATGGATATGCAAGAAATTTCTTATTACCTAAAAAAATGGGTGTCGAAGCAAATGCAGAAAATATGAGTAAATTAAAAGCAAAACAAGATTCAAACCAATATAAAAAGTCAGTAGAAAAGGAAAAAGCAGAAAAAATTGCTGAAAAGTTGAAAAACATCACTTTAAAAATATCTGTAAAATCAGGAGAAAATCAAAAAATATTTGGTTCAATTACTGCAAAAGAAATTGCAGAAAACTTAAAAGAACAATATAAAATAGAAATTGACAAAAAGAAAATAGACTTAAAAGAACCTATTAAAGTATTGGGAGTAACTACAGTGAGTATTAAACTTTTTGAAGGCGTGGTAGGCTCTTTGAAAGTCCAAGTATTATAAATTTTGAAGATAATCAGCATCTTGCTTTGTCAGAATTCATTTGAAACGCGGTTACATACAAACGTATGCGCCCTTGCCTTTCAAATAAATTCTTTCGCGCAATATACTAATTCTCTTCAAAATTGAGATGAATTAAAAGGAAAGAAGGAAGGAAGCAGAAAATGGAGCTAGGAAAAATTCCACCACACGATATAGAAGCAGAACAAGCCGTTATAGGAAGTATGCTAACAGACAAAGACGCAATTATGTCTGCAGTAGAAACCTTAAAACCAGAAGACTTTTATCGTGAAGATAATAAAATAATTTACGAAGCAATTTTAAATTTATATAATCGTGCAGACCCTGTGGATATTATAACTTTAAAAACAGAACTTCAGTCTATGAAACAATTAGAAGCAGTTGGTGGATTAGAGTATATTGCACAACTTCCAGATAAAGTTCCAACAACAGCTAATGTAGAACAATACATAAAAATTGTTGAAGAAAAGTCAGCCTTAAGAGCACTTATAAAAACAGCAAATGAGTTAATTAGTTTAGGATATGACCAAACGCAAGATGTAGAAGATATATTAGACTCAGCTGAAAGAAAAATATTTGATGTTATACAAAATAGAAATCAAAAAGGATATTCTGCAATTAAAGACATTCTAGTAGACTCATTTACTCAGTTAGAACAATTATATAACCAAAAACAACACATAACTGGAGTACCTACAGGATTTGCAGATTTAGATTATATAACTGCAGGACTTCATAAATCAGATCTAGTTATTGTAGCTGCTAGACCTGCTATGGGTAAATCAGCATTTGCATTAAACTTAGCATCAAATGCAGCAGTTAGATATAATACACCTGTTGCTATATTTAGCTTGGAAATGTCAAAAGAGCAAATGACAAATCGTATTCTATGCAGTGAAGCAATGGTAGATAGTAATAAAGTAAGAACTGGTAAAGTAGAAGATGACGACTGGCAAAAATTAGCCGAAGCTTCAGGAAATCTATCACAAGCACAAATATTTATAGATGATACACCAGGTATTTCTGTAATGGAAATACGTGCAAAATGTAGAAAATTGAAGTTAGAAAAAAATATAGGAATGGTTGTAATTGACTATATTCAATTAGTTCAAGGAAGCAATAAAAGAAACGGAAGCCGTGAACAAGAAATTTCTGAAATAAGCCGTTCTTTAAAAATATTAGCAAAAGAAATAAATGTGCCAGTTATAGCACTATCACAACTTTCAAGATCTGTAGAACAAAGACCAGATCATAGACCAATGCTTTCAGACTTACGTGAATCTGGAGCTATTGAGCAAGATGCCGACATAGTTATGTTTTTATATCGTGATGATTATTATAATCCAGATACAGATAAGAAAAATATAGCAGAAGTTATATTGGCAAAACACAGAGGAGGCTCTACAGGAACAGTTGAACTTTTATGGTTAGGAAATTACACAAAATTTGCTAATCTTGATAAGTATAGGGAATAAGTATGTTAAATAAAATATTAAATACAATTAACAAATATAATTTAATACAAAAAGGCGATAAAATCGTTATAGGAGTATCTGGTGGACCTGATTCAATGTGTCTACTAGATTCTTTGTATTGCTTAAAAGAAAAATTAGGTATAGAAATATTTGTAGCACACATAAATCACATGATAAGAGAAGAAGCAGATGAAGAAACCGAATATGTAAAAGAATATTGCAAAAATAAAAATATAAAATGCTATGTAAAAAAAGCAGATGTGGAAAAATTAGCAAAAGAGCAAAAGCTAGGGACAGAAGAAATGGGAAGAAAAATTCGTTATGAATTTTTTAATGAAGTAGCTCAAAAAGAAAATGCAAATAAAATTGCAACAGCACATAATTTAAATGATAATGTTGAAACGGTTTTAATGAATATACTAAGAGGAAGCGGAATATCAGGCTTAAAGGGAATTGAAATTAGTAGAAAAGAAACCAATATAGAATATATAAGACCAATAAGAGAATGTGAAAGACAAGAAATTGAAAAATATTGTGAAGAACAAAACTTGGACCCAAGAATTGATAAAACAAATTTTGAAAGTATATATAATAGAAATAAAATAAGAAATGAAATAATTCCATACTTAAAAAAGGAATTTAACCCTAATGTATTAGAAGGAATAAATAGGTTATCAAATATAGCAAGAGAAGAAGAAGAATATTTTGATAAAGTTATTGCTAAAGAGTATGAAGAATTAAAAATTGGAGAAAATGAAAAAGAGGTTATATTAGACTTAAAAGAATTCAATAAGCTAGAAAAGGTTATAAAATCAAGGATTATTTTATATACTATTAATAAAACAAATGGCAATGTTCAAGGCATTGGAAAAATACATATAGAAGATATTATTAAACTTTGTGAGAATAATATTGGTAATAAATATTTAACACCTAACAAAAATATAAAAATTTTTGTAAAAAAAGGAAAAATTTTTTTTATGGGAAAAATGAACCTTCCGTAGATAAACCGTTGAGGTAGGCTAATTTGCTAAATGAAAGTTTTGTGAAAACACTTGAATTTAAAATCTTAGTATGGTATAGTCTAAATTGTTAAAAAACGTAAAGAGGAGGAACAATTTTGAAGAACAGTATAAAAACATTAGCAATGTGGCTAATTATAGGAATAATATTAGTAGTACTTATTAGTTCTATTGTAGAAAATAGAGATAATAAATTAGCTTATTCTGAACTTATTTCTAAAATCGAAGCAGGAGAAGTAAAAGAAATTACATTATCATCTGATGGTGTAAAAGCAGAAGTTAAGCTAAAAAATGAAAACTTTACAAAAGAAGTAAATATCCCAAGTGTGGAAAATTTAATGAATAGCTTGAATGATAGTATGAAAGCAGGAACTGTAAAAGTAACTGAAAAATCAGAATCTATCTGGATGGTAATATTCAGTTTATTAACTCCATTTGGAATACTTATTATATTCTTTATATTCTGGTTCTTACTTATGGGAGGAGCACAAAGTGGAAATGGTGGAGCTGGTGGCAAAACAATGTCATTTGGCAAAAGCCGTGCTAGAATGATTAATCCATCAGACAAAAACAGAGTAACATTTGACGATGTTGCAGGTGTTGACGAAGAAAAAGAAGAATTAGAAGAAATAGTAGAATTCTTAAAAAATCCTAGAAAATTTACAGAGATGGGAGCTAGAATACCAAAAGGTGTTTTATTAGTAGGTCATCCAGGAACAGGTAAAACTCTATTAGCAAAAGCAGTAGCAGGAGAAGCAGGAGTACCATTCTTCTTTATAAGTGGTTCTGACTTCGTAGAAATGTTTGTTGGTGTTGGTGCATCAAGAGTTAGAGACTTGTTTGAAGAAGCAAAGAAAAAAGCCCCATGTATCATATTTATAGACGAAATTGATGCTGTAGGACGTCAAAGAGGTGCTGGTTTAGGTGGAGGACATGATGAAAGAGAGCAAACATTAAACCAATTATTAGTTGAAATGGATGGTTTCTCAGCAAATGAAGGTGTTATAGTATTAGCAGCAACAAACAGACCTGACATATTGGATAAAGCTTTACTAAGACCAGGTAGATTTGATAGACAAATAGTAGTATCAAATCCAGATGTAAAAGCAAGAGAGCAAATATTAGAAGTACACAGCAGAAAGAAAAAATTAGCTGATGATGTAGATTTAAAAACAATAGCTAAAAATACTTCTGGATTCTCAGGAGCAGACCTAGAGAATGTATTAAATGAAGCAGCACTATTAGCAGCTAGAAGAAACTTAAATGAAATAGGAATGCAAGAAGTTGAAGATGCTATGGTAAAAGTTACTATGGGACCTGAAAAACGTACAAGAGTTAGAAGTGAAAAAGAACAAAAGCTAGTTGCTTTTCACGAAGCAGGGCATGCAGTAGTAAGCAGATTTTTACCAACACAAGATCCAGTACATCAAATTTCTATTGTACCAAGAGGAATGGCTGGTGGATATACAATGTATCGTCCAACAGAAGATAAATCATTTATGTCAAGAACAGAAATGGTTGAAAATATAGTATCATTACTAGGTGGTAGAGTTGCAGAACAATTAGTACTAAATGATATTTCAACAGGCGCAAGTAATGACATCGAAAGAGCAACACAAATTGCTAGAAGCATGGTCACTAAATATGGTATGAGTGAAAGAATAGGAACTATAACATTAGGTTCAAGCCAAGAAGAAGTATTCTTAGGAAGAGATTTTGCTCAAGCTAAAGAATATTCAGAAGAAACAGCAAATTTAATTGACGAAGAAGTAAAAAGCATAATAGACTTCGCGTACAAAAAAGCAGAAGAAATATTAAAAGCTAATATGGAAAAATTAACAAAAGTTGCTAATGTACTTCTTGAAAAAGAAAAAATTGATGGTGACGAATTTGACGAAATATTTAGCGAATAAAAATAAAGCAATAAAAAAAATTGAGGTAACCACCTCAATTTTTTTATTGTTTTTATTTTCCTAAAGTTATTTTAACAACTGTGCCTTCTTCTACTTGTGTATTTGCAATAGGGTCTTGACTTACTACTGTTCCTGAACCTGTAACACTATAATTTAAATTCAAATTCTTAAGAGCTGACTTTACTTGAGAAAGTGATTTGTTAGTTAAATCTGGTACTTGCTTAGAAACACGAGTATTTTCAGTTTCAGTGTATAGCTTTATAATAGAACCTTTTAATAATTCTGAACCTTTTGTTGGAAATTGCTCTGTAACAATTTCTTTAGAACCAGCAGAAGTACTAACTGTAAAACCAGCATTTTCTAAAGTTTTCTTAGCTTCTGCAACAGTTTTGTTTGTGACATTAGGAAGGCTAATAGTTTTACTAGAAGAACTATCACTAGAATTATCGCTTGATACTTGCATATATGGTAGAATTTCTTTTAACATTTGTGCAGCAACAGGAGCAGCAACTAGGTTTCCACTGTGACCCTTAGAACCAGTTGGATCATATAATGTAACCAATAGGACTATTTCTGGATTTTCAGTTGGACTAATAGCAACAAAAGAAGCTGTATATCCTTCATCTTTACTGTAATCTGATTCTGAGGTACCTGTTTTACCTGCAATAGAATATCCTTTAATTTTAGCATATTTTCCAGAACCTTCAGATACTACTGTTTCTGCCAAATCCATCATTATATCTGCAGTTTCTTTAGAAATAACTTGTCTTACAGCAGTAGTATCAATTGTAGTAATAGCACCATTATCTGTATTTGTGATTTGTTTTACAAGACGAGGTTTCATTAAAACACCATCATTTGCTATAGTACAAACAGCAGTAATCATTTGAATAGGAGTTATTTTAAATCTTTGACCAAAAGCCATAGTAGCCAATTCAACAGGACCAACATTTTCTAAGTCCCAAAAAATCGAACTAGATTCACCTATCGTATTTATTCCAGTTTTATCAAAAAAACCAAAAGCTTTATAATATTTATAACTTGTAGTAGCGCCTATTTTTTCGCTGATTTGTATAAATGCTGGGTTACATGAAACAGAAAAAGCTTGACGTAAACTTTCATAACCATGTTTGATTCCATATGCACATCTTATTCTTGTTCCATATACTACTTGAGAGCCTTTACAGTGATAGACATTAGCCTTATCTGGTTCAGCTAAATTTTCCTCTAAGGCAATTGAAGCAGTGATAATTTTAAAGACTGAACCAGGCTCATAAGGGTCTGCAATTGCTTTATTACGATATAAACTATTTAAAGTATTACTTTTTTCCTCAGAAGTAAGCTTGTCCCAATTCTTTTTAGTAATGTGTGATGGCATTTCAAAAGGTGTATTTAAGTTGTAATCTGGATATGTTGCCATTGCCAAAATATCTCCTGTTTTTGGGTCCATTGCTATTACATTACCACCACGAGTACACTTATTATCAATACAAGCTTGTTTTAAATATTTTTCTACAATACTCTGAATATTTGCATCAATTGTTAATGTTAAATCACTACCATTTTCAGCAGGTATATAAGTTTGATTACTATCAGGAATAAATTTTTGAATAGCATCCTGAGCAGTTATTACTCTACCTGCTGTACCAGTTAGTACATCATTCCAAGCAGCTTCTAATCCTTCTATACCCTGATTATCAATATTACAGAATCCCATTAGTGAAGAAGCTAAATTATTATATGGATAATATCTTTTGGCATCTTCATCAATATTTATACCAGAATATACTTTTTCTTTTTCCATCCAAGCTTTAAGTTTATCAACTTTATCTTTTTCTACTTTTCTTACAATAGTAATATAACTTGAATCACTAGAAACTTTTGATAGAGTTTCTTCATAATCTAATTTAAATATATCAGAAAAAGCTTTTGCAACTTTTTCTTTTAAAGTTTGAGTTTTATCTTTGTCGATTACTCCATTTTCTTTTACCACTATAGAAGTTGGAATTATACTTATAGTATCAACTTTGGCACTTATGGCTAAGGCTTTACCAGTTGAATCATAAATAGTGCCTCTACTAGGACTAATTGTACGACTTGTTATAAGTTGGTTATACATTTGCTCTTTTAAGCTAGATCCTTTTATAAATTGGAGATAAGCTAGACGAATAAGAAGTAATCCCATAAAAATGAACATAACAAACATAGCAATTAGTATTTTTTTTGGCATAGTATATAATTTCTTCATTAGTCCTCCATTTAAATTTTCAATTTTTTTATAATTTTAATTTCATTATATAGTTGGTCAATCACATTCTCACGAACTTTTAATGCTGTTTTATATTCTTCTAAAATCTGACTGTAATTTTCCATATTTTCACCTTGTTGAAATAAAAGAGTCATACCTTCATGATAATAATCTTTTGTTTTTTCTTTATTAGAATTATCGGCTTTTCTCTGATAAGATTGAATTAACTCTAAACGTTTTATTTGTTCTTTTAAATATTCAACATAATCCATTACACAACTAATTTCATATAAAGTATCATCAATAACAACCTTGAATAATTTTTTTAAAATCAATCCATTTATTTTTCCTTCTTTTTCATGTGTATTTAGTTGATCTAAGGCAATAAATCTAGGGTCAGGTTGAGCATCTTTTATAAGATCCTTTAAAGTCTCGGAAATATTAATGTGAGTAGTATATTGCCTTTTTGTAACAAGCGCATCATATTCATCCGCAACACGCACAATTTGAGCACCATAAGGGATATCTTTTTTAGTAATGCCATTAGGATATCCAGAACCATTTAGTGCTTCGTGATGATCTAAGGCAAATAAAGCGTATGGACGAAGATGAGGATCTTTCATACACATATCATAACCAAGAGTAGTGTGCGTTTTTATAACTTCATATTCTTCAGGTGTTAATTTGTCAGGCTTATTTAAAATTTCAGGTGGAATAAATAGTTTACCAATATCATGCAAATATCCACCAATTGTACAATGTACAGTAAAGGAACTTTTGCATCTTAAATACTCACAAATTCTACAACATAAATTTGCAACATTTTCACTGTGTTTTCTAGTAAAAGGATCAAGTTTTCCTAAAACGTCTAATTGATAGCGCATAATTTGGTCTAAATTATATGCTTTTAAATTTAACGGACTATAAAAATCAAATTTTTGTTCAAACATGTAATTCTCCTTAAAATCTTTTGTAACTAAATTAATAATACTACAAAATACAATAAAAGGCAACAAAAAATTGTATTAATATGTTATAATAACAACAAGGTGATAATTATGGAATTTTTTGATGTAGTAGATAAAAATAGAAATAAACTAAATTATAAAAAAGCACGTGGTGAAAGCTTGCAGGATAATGAATACAATATGGGAGCTGAAATGTGGATTATAAACAACAATAAACTACTAATGACTCAAAGAAGTGTACAAAAAACACATTCAGGTGGATGGGAAGTGCCTGGAGGATGTTGCCAAGCTGGAGAAACAACAGAAGACACAATTAAAAGGGAAATGAAGGAAGAAATAGGCATAAAATTTGAACAAGATGAATTTGTTTTAGTAGGAGCTCAACTATATAAAAAACAATTTGTAGATATTTTTAAAACACAAAAGAAAATTAATATAAGAGATATTAAATTACAATTAGAAGAAGTTCAAAATGTGAAATTTGTTGGTAGAGATGAATTTTATAAAATGATAGAAAACGATGAAATGGTTCTTTCAGTAATACAGAGATATAACTTAATTAAGGATAAGTTGGAACTTGATTGGTAGAACTTGCAAAAATAAAATAAAATTTATATAATATAACCAAAATAGAAGGAGTAAAAAATGAAAAGTCAAAAAGGATTAACATTAGCAGGAACAATATTTTTTGTATTAATAATTGCATTCATAGTATTTGGAGTTGTATATTATGTGAGAATGCAAACAACAAAAGAAGAGTTAGAAGATATGAAAACAGACTTACTATTAGTACAGGCAAAAGTTAAAAAAATATCATCAGATTATATATTAGAAAAGAAAGATGAAATATTAATAGGAACTAAACTTACAGATATTAAAGATGAACCAATAATACAAGAGTTTCTAAATAACAATTCAATCGATATAGAAGAAAAAGACAAAAAATATTATGCAATAAATCAACAAAATTTAGATGAAATGGGATTACCACAAGTTAAACTAGAAGAAAACTCATATTACATTGTTGAATATACAGACGGAACAGTGTATTATACAAAAGGATACGAACTAGCAGGAAGCAATTATTATGATATAGATAATATTGAAGGATTAAAATTGGAGCAATAGAATGAAGGAAAAAGAGTTAGAGAGATTAACAAATTTAAAAAAAGTAGAAGAAGAATTATATAATGAAAAAGGTTTAAAAGCGATTGCAGGAATTGACGAGGCAGGAAGAGGACCTTTAGCAGGACCAGTTGTGGTAGCATGTGCTTTGATGCCAAAAACCTCAATGATAGAAGGTGTTAATGATTCTAAAAAAATATCTGAGAAAAAAAGAGAGCAGCTATATGAACAAATAACTAGTGAGGCAATTAGTTATGGAATAGGAATTATCGACCAAAAGGAAATTGATGAAATAAATATATTACAAGCAACTAAAAAGGGTTTAACAACAGCAATAAAAGATATGGAAGCTAAATTAGCAAAAAAGCCAGAACTTGAAATTACAAAACCAGATGCAATTTTGGTAGATGCACTAACTAAAATTGATACAGATGGAATACCATATAAATCAATTATTCATGGAGATGCAATTAGTTATTCAATAGCATGTGCATCAATTATTGCAAAAGTAACAAGGGACAGAATAATGAGACAATGGGATGAAATATATCCTCAATATGGTTTTGCTAAACATAAAGGGTATGGAACAGCTGCACATATAAAGGCTATAAAAGAATATGGACCTTGTACTTTACATAGGGCCAGTTTTATTAAGAATTTTATATAAAAGGATGAAATTAAAATGAATATTTTAGAGATTATAGCTAAAAAAAGAGATAAACAAAAGTTAAGTAAAGAAGAAATAGAATATTTTGTACAAAATTATACAAATGGAAATATACCAGATTATCAGGCGTCTGCTTTAACAATGGCAATTTACTTAAATGGAATGGACGAAGAGGAAACAACAAACTTAACCTTAGCAATGGCACATTCTGGAGATATTCTAGATTTATCAGAATTGGGAACAGTAGTTGATAAACATAGCACAGGAGGAATTGGCGATAAAGTAACGCTAATTTTAGCACCAATAATTGCATCACTTGATATTCCAGTAGCAAAAATGTCAGGAAGAGGATTAGGATATACAGGTGGAACAATAGACAAGTTAGAATCAATACCAGGATATAACACAAGCCTTACAATAGACCAATTTATTCAAAATGTAAAAGAAATAGGAATAGCTTTAATGGGTCAAACATTAAACTTGGCTCCAGCAGATAAAAAGCTATATGCCTTAAGAGATACTACATCAACAACTGAGAGTATTCCACTTATTGCATCAAGCATAATGAGCAAAAAAATAGCAGCAGGTGCAAATAAAATAGTTCTTGATGTTACATGTGGAAGCGGAGCATTTATGAAAGATTTAGATAATGCCACAAAACTTGCTGAAACAATGAAAAAAATAGGTGAATTAGCTAACAAAGAAACAGTTTGTGTTATTACAAGTATGGAAGAACCTTTGGGAAAAGCTGTAGGAAATTCATTAGAAGTAATTGAAGCAATAGAATTCTTAAAAGGAAATATGCAACCAGATGTAGAAGAGGTAATATTAACACTAGGTGCATATATGATAAAACTTGCAGGACAAGGAAATGACATAGAAGAAAATAGGCAAAAAATGTTAGAGCAAATTCAAAATGGAAAAGCATTTGAAAAACTAGAACAGTGGATAAAAAAACAAGATGGAGATATTAGTTATTTAGAAAATACAGAAAAATTTGAAAAGGCAAAGTTTGTGGTTCCAGTTATTTCTAATAGAAGCGGATATGTAAAAGAACTTTTAGCTCAAGAAATAGGAAAAGCATCAATGAATTTAGGGGCTGGAAGAAAGAAAAAAGAGGACAACATAGACTTTTCTGTTGGAATTGTGTTAGAAAAGAAAATAGGGGACAAAGTTGAAAATGGAGATGTCCTAGCATATGTTCATGCAAATGACGAAAAACTAGGAAATGAAATAGCAAAAGATGTACTTAATGCATATACAATAACTAATGAAATAGTAAGTAAAAAACAAGATATTTTAAAAATAGTGTAGTAAAAAATAATAGGGACAGAAAGTTTTGGAACGTTTGAAAGATTTAATAAAGGTGTTGATATAATAACTATGTCAACACCTTTGTTTTATAAAGATATATTTTTATTTATAAATTCATTAAATTGCTCATTAGCTAAAAATCTATTTAAATTCTTATCAGAAACCCCAGTATTTGAAGCAATATCATTCATATTTAAACTTGTATTAGGATTTTCTTCAATAAAATTTTCTAGCCTATTCATTTCAAACTTATCTCTTTGAAGGCAATTAGGACAAGTATCTCCTTCGGCCATAAAGAAACCACCACAACGACTACATCTATTAAAATTCATAACAACTACCTCCATTCATTTGTAAACAAAAATATTATACCACAAACTTTGACAAAAAACTACAAAAAATAAAAAAATAGTGAACACTTTTACATGTTCACTATTTTGCCAGCAATGCTTTGAATTTTAGTTGAGCTTTACATCCTTAGAAATTGTTCCTTCAGGCACATAAAAAATGTATTTATAGTTTGTTTGACCTAAAGCAAATGTCCAAATAGAACGTTTAGCTTTTTGACTATATTCCCTAATAACGGGAGTAGTACAATTAGGGTCTTCAATTTCTTCTACATTTTCGTCAACTAAGGTTTGGGTTTTGTATTCTTTGGAAGTTGTAGTACCAAAGTCTGAATCAATTTCATATCTGTAGGTATAGGTATTGTCAGCAGTAAGAGATACATATATAAAACCTTTACTGCCAGAAGCTAAACCATTAGATAAAGAGACTAATTCGATTTCCTCTGCAAGTTCCCAATCCTTATATCCACTTACTGGTAAAAACAAACCGAGCACAATTGCAGCAACAAGGATTAAGGCAAAAAAACTTGATGAAGAGTCAAAAGAAATATTTGAGTGGGGATGTATTACCAAAAGAAACTCAAGTAATAATACTAAAACAACACCTAAAATAATTATAAGCATAACTTCTCCTTTCTTAATCAAGAAAAAATGTGCGGTTTCTAAGCTGGCATTAGAAACCATGAAGTTATTATGTAGTCTATTATACTATAATAGTACCAAAAAATCAATTAATTATAGATATTTCGAGTAACCATGAAAATTAACATACAAAATTTTACTATAAAAATTCACAAAAAGTGTTGCAATTGCAACACTTTTTTGGTATAATTAAATGCGTTGAAAAATACACACATATTGTTAGCATAAAAAGAGTGCTTGTATACACAAGTTTTTTTATGTGGTTGAAGCAGTATGGAGGAAAAACTAAAAGGAGGAAAGAAAAATGGCAGTAGTTGCAATGAAACAATTACTAGAAGCTGGTGTTCACTTTGGACATCAAACAAGAAGATGGGATCCTAAAATGGCTGAATACATATTCCAAGCTAGAAATGGTATCCATATCATCGACTTACAAAAAACATCTAAAAAATTAGATGAAGCTTATGCTTTCTTAAAAGAACAAGCAGAAGCAGGAAAAACAGTTCTATTTGTAGGAACTAAAAAACAAGCACAAGAATGTGTTAAAGAAGCTGCAGAAAAATGCGGTATGTACTATGTAAATCAAAGATGGTTAGGTGGTACATTAACTAACTTCTCAACAATTAGAAAAAGAATTGGAAGATTACTAGAACTTGAAAAAATGCAAGAAGACGGTACTTTCGAAGTTTTACCTAAAAAAGAAGTTATATTATTAAAGAAAGAAATGGAAAAACTAGAGAAAAACTTAGGTGGTATTAAAGAAATGACTGAAGTACCAGGAGTTATGTTTATAGTTGATCCTAAAAAAGAAAAAATAGGAATTCTAGAAGCTAGAAAATTAGGAATTCCAGTAATCGGTTTAGTAGATACTAACTGTAATCCACAAGATGTAGATTACGCAATTCCAGGAAATGACGATGCTATTAGAGCAGTTAAATTAATTGCAGATTGCATGGCAAATGCAGTTATCGAAGGAAAACAAGGTGAATCTATGGAAGCTGTAGAAGAAGCTATGGAAGTTGAAGAAGTAGCAGAACCTACAGATATGGAAGAAGTAGTTGCTAGCGAAGAAGTTGAAGAACCTAAAAAAGCTAAAAGAACAAAAAAAGTAGCTGAGGAAGCTGAAGCTACAGAAGAAACAGCAGAAGTAGAAAAGCCAAAAAGAACAAGAAAAAAAGCTACTACAGAAGAAGTAGCAGAATAATATAAATATTATTTTAAGAAGGATGTACTTATTCTTAAAAAGTACATCCTTTAATCAAAAAAAGGAGGATTTTTTATGATTACTGCAGAACAAGTAAAAGAGTTAAGAGAAAAAACAGGTGCAGGAATGATGGACTGCAAAAAAGTATTAACAGAAACTAATGGAGATGAAGAAAAAGCAATTGAACTTTTACGTGAAAGAGGAATTGCAAAAGCTGCTAAAAAATCAGATAGAATCGCAGCAGAAGGTTTAGTTACAACATATGTAACAGATGACAAAAAAATAGGTGTTGTAGTTGAAGTTAATGCAGAAACAGACTTCGTTGCTAAAAACGAAGAATTTAGAAGCTTTGTAGCAGATGTTGCAAAACAAGTTGCTGAAAAAAATCCAGCTACAGTAGAAGAGTTATTAGAACAACCTTCAATTGTAGAACCAGATAAAACAGTTAAAGATGTATTAACAAATAAAATAGCTACAATTGGTGAAAATATGTCAATCCGTAGATTTGAAAGATTTGAATCAAATGGATTAGTAGAAAGCTACATTCATGGAGACGGAAAAATCGGTGTTCTAGTTGAATTAGAAGGTGGAGACAGCACATTAGCAAAAGATATTTGTATGCAAATAGCTGCTGCTAAACCAGAATACTTAGACAGAGAAAGTGTTCCAACTGACAGAGTAGCACATGAAATGGAAATTTTAAAAGCACAAGCTGTTAATGAAGGAAAACCAGAAGCAGTTGCTGAAAAAATAGTACAAGGTAGAATTGGAAAATTCTATGGAGAAATTTGTTTAGTAGAGCAAGACTTCGTAAAAGATCCAGACCAAAAAGTTGGAAAATTAGTTGAATCTAAAGGAGCTAAAGTAGTTAGATTTGCTAGATTTGAAAAAGGTGAAGGACTACAAAAAAGAGAAGAAAACTTTGCAGAAGAAGTTGCAAAACAAATCAATGGATAAGAGTATAAGAGGTGATTGAAAAAATCACTTCTTTTTTATAGTTTACTTGTTTATATACGGTAAATTTGATATAATGCGAATATATAAAAAAGGTTGGTGGTAAAATGATTTTAAAAATTATTACTTTCAATGTTGCACATGGAAGAGGAATGGATGGAAAAGTTGATTTGCAAAGACAGGCAGAAGTAATTAAAGAATATAAACCAGATATTGTGTTTTTGCAAGAAGTAGATATGTACACCAAAAGAGCAGGAGATATGAACCAAATTAGAGAATTTAGCAAAGCTATTGGTTTATATTATTGTTCAATGGAAAGCAATATAACTTTAGAAGATGGCTATTATGGAGATGGAATAATTAGTAGATTTCCAATTTCATTTTCAACAAATTACTTAATGCCACTTACAGATATGAATCATGAGCAAAGAGGAATTTTGTGTAATAGAATATCATTTGGAACAACCAAAATAAATTTATTCTCAGTGCATTTATCTACATATCAAGATGAAAGAATATTAGCAGCAAAAGAAATAAATAGAATAATGAAAAAAATAGATTCAAATGAATTAATTATAATGGGTGGAGACTTTAATGTAGGAGTTACAAGACTTGGAAAGGGAAAATATACTTTTGAAAAAGCAGAAACTTATGAGGAATATGAGATACTAAAAAAACAATTAGAGCAATTACCAAATAAAAAAGACACATGGTTTTCAGAACTTGGAAAAGGCTGTATTGATACTATTTTTTATTCAAAAGGAATTAGATTAAATAAGTATGAAACAATAAATGTAAATGGAGTATCTGATCATGATGCTGTTTTTGCAGAATTTGATATTTAAAAGTGAGGAGATTTAAATAAATGAAGGACAAGTTAAAAATGAAATTTAATGTATTGGCTGTATTTTGCATTTTAATATTTTGTTTTGCTTTAACACCAATTACATTTCAAAATGATACATATTATACTATAAAAATAGGTGAGCACATTGTACAAACAGGGGAAATAGACATGAAAGACCCATTTTCATGGCATGAAGACCTACCATATACATATAATCACTGGTTATATGATGTTAGTACTTACTTAGTGTATGATTTTGGCGAGAATATAGGAATTGGTGGATTCTGTTCTCTATATATTGCAACAATTATACTTTGTATGATACTTGGGTTAGTAATTTATTTTGCATCATGTAAATTGTGCAAAAATCAATTTGTATCATTTTTTATTACAATGGCAACAATGTATCTACTAAAAAATTTCATTGCTGCTAGAGCACAGTTAGTAACATTTATATTATTTGCATTAACCATATTATTTATAGAACAATTTATAAGCACAAAAAAGAAAAGATATGCTGTTTATTTAGTTATAATTCCAATATTAATAGCTAACTTACATTGCGCAGTATGGCCATTTTACTTTGTATTGTATTTACCATATGTTGTAGAATATTTATTAGCAGTTTTAGTAGAAGTACAATTATATTACTGGTTTGCTATTAAATGGAATGAATTTAAAATAAAGAAATTAACTAAAAAAGGTAAACTTGATGAAATTGGACAATATCAAGAGAAAATTGCGCATTTGCAATTAGATAAAGAAAATGCAGCACAAGCTAGAAAAGAAAGAGAGAAAAAATCATATAAGGTTATCTTCAAAAAAGAGCCTATGGTAAAATGGCTTATACTTATTATGATTATTTGCGCATTTACAGGCTTGTTAACACCAATAGGTGATACACCATATACTTTGTTACCAAAATTAATGCAAGGAAATACGACACAAAATATTAGTGAACATCAACCATTAACTTTAATAAATAACAAAGAAATGTTAACTGTATTTGCTGTGTTTATAATATTCTTAATATTTACAGATACCAAAGCTACCTTAAGAGACTTTTTTATGTTAGCAGGACTTACTCTGTTAACCCTTATGACGAGAAGACAAGCATCAATGTTTGTTATAATATGTGGCTTTATATTTGCTAAGATGGTTGCAAGCTTTTTTGCCAAATATGATAAGGATGGAACCAAAAAGATTATGCAAGGTATGACATCATTACTAGGAAAAGTATTTACAATTTTGCTTGTTATACTTGTAAGTTTTATGATATATAAAGGCAAAATGGGTGATAAATTTGTAAATGAAAAAACATATCCAGTAGAAGCAGCAAATTATATTTTAGAAAATCTAGACCTAGAAAATATGCATCTATTTAACGAATATAATTATGGAAGTTACTTACTATATAGAGGAATACCAGTATTTATAGATTCAAGAGCAGACTTATATGCACCTGAGTTTAATGGAACAAAAAATAAAGATGGAAAATATGAAGGAAGAGATATTTTTACTGATTATATAAATACTTCAAATGGCAGTAAATACTATGAAGATACATTTGAAAAATATGATGTAACACATGTAATCTTGAGAAAAAATACAAAATTAAAAATGCTTTTATCAAAAGATAAAAATTATAACGAAATATATCAAGATGATAATTTTATAATATATGAAAGACTATCAAAATAAAAGGAGAAAACATTGAAAATTATTGTACAAGGAGAAGCAGAAAGACTAGATAAATATATTAGTAAACAAAAAGTAGAAATATCTAGAGCGATGATACAAAAGCTTATTGAGGATAATCAAATATTAGTAAATGATAAACCTCAAAAAGCTTCATATAAAGTACAAGCTGGAGATGAAATTATAATAAACATACCTGAGGTTAAAGAAACTGATTTAAAATCACAAGACATCCCACTTGATGTCATATATGAAGATGATGACATTTTAGTAGTAAATAAACCAAAAGGTATGGTGGTACATCCAGCAGTGGGAAATCCAGATGGGACATTAGTAAATGCTGTTATGGCACATTGCAAAGGCAAACTATCTGGAATTGGTGGAGAGCTTAGACCAGGAATTGTACACAGACTTGATAAAGATACCTCAGGATTGATAATTGTTGCAAAAAATGATAAAGCTCATATAAATTTGAGCGAACAAATTCAAAATAGAGAAGTGAAAAAAGTTTATTTAGCATTAGTTCGAGGAGTTATTCCAGAGAATGAGGCGACTATAAATATGCCAATAGCAAGAAGCACAAAGGATAGAAAGAAAATGGCAGTTGATAAAAAAGGAAAAGTAGCTATTACGCATTTTAAAGTATTAGAAAGATTTGAAAAATATACATACCTAGAAGTTGCCATAGAGACAGGGAGAACACATCAAATTAGAGTGCATATGGCAGAGATAGGACATCCTGTGGTAGGTGATTATACATATTCAAATGGTAAGAATGAATTTAATATTCAAGGCCAAATGCTACACGCTAAAAGCCTAGAATTTAAACACCCTATAACAGGAAAACAAATGCATTTGGAAGCACCATTGCCAGAATACTTTACGGAAATTTTAAATAGATTAAAACAGGAGTAAAAATGGAAGAAAGATTACAAAAATTTTTGGCGAATCAAGGAATTTGCTCTAGAAGAAAAGCAGAAGAATATATTTTAGCAGGTAAAGTAAAAGTAAATGGACAAGTTGTAACAGAGCTTGGAACTAAAATAAATCCTGAAAAAGATAAAATAAAATATAATGACAAACTAGTTGAAACTGATGTAAAAAAGGTATATATATTACTTAATAAGCCTATAGGGTATGTTAGTACAGTAAAAGATCAATTTAATAGGCCAACAGTAATGGAACTTTTAAAAAGGATTAAAGAAAGTGTAGTACCTGTTGGAAGACTTGATATGTATACCTCGGGAGTTTTGATATTAAGCAATGATGGAGATTTTATATATCAAGTTACACATCCAAAACATGAAATAAATAAAACATATCAAGTAACTGTAAAAGGAAAAATTACTAACGAAGAAGTAGAAAATTTAAGAAATGGTGTAGATATAGGAGGCTATATAACAAAGCCTGCACAAGTTAGAATAATGAAAGTAGATGAAGAAAAAAATATTTCCAGAATAGAAATTACAATACATGAGGGAAAGAATAGACAAGTAAGAAGAATGTGTGAAGCAATAGGAAAAAAAGTACTAGCTTTACATAGAAGCAAAATTGGAGATATTGAAGTAAAAGATTTAAAATTAGGAGAGTTTAGATATTTAACTAATAAAGAAGTAAAACAAATATTAACATAATTTTGACTAAATTTAAAATATGTGTTAATATATTAACAGTTGTTGATACTGGTTGTATGAACAATTATATAGCAAACTACTATGCGTATACCTATTGGCTATGCTTAATAAAATTTTTTAATCTTTATTAAAGATTAGAAGGAGGAGTAAAATGGTAAAAGATAATGAGATAAAGGCAACTGTATCGCCTTTTGCAATTAGAGAAGGAGAATTAAAGGTATTTGATGGTAAAGATGGATATGTTTCTATGAACCAAATTATACATAGAATAAACATAGGACATATTTCAGATATACACTTTGCCATTATTGAATTAGTAAACGAATTTGAATTTATGACATCAAGACAATTGCTACAAATGCTAGAATGGAAAGGAATAGAAGTAGGATCACAAGACAAGCTAAACAATAAGTTAGAACAATTGGTAAAAACTAAAATATTAACTAGATATTATTTTAATTCAGAAGATGGAAAGGGAATTTATAGAATTTATTGCTTAGAGAAAATGGGAAAATATTTATTGAATTCTCGTGGAACTGAATGTAAATGGCAACCAACAGACAACACAAAACCAGTTGCAATGATAAAGAAAAGACTGGCAGGAAATCAAACTTTAATAGCATATTTAAGAAAGGTAAAAGCTTTTGAGTCATATATACCAAAGCCAAGTTTTACTGCTAAACAAGCAGGAAAAGTATTTAAGGCAAGTGGTGGAAGTGTAAAATTAACTAAGAACAATAAATCTTTAGAATTTGTATTTGAAGTAATTAGAAGAGAAGATGACTGGGAGAAAAAGTTAGTTGATAAAATGAAATTATATAAAGACTTTTACGAAAACTTCCAGGCAGGTGATTCAGGATATATGAATTTACCACAATTAATAATAATATGTGAAGATGATAAACATATGGCAGAAACATTTAAAGCAATAGTTATGAATAAAGTAGAAATTTCTAATATAAGATTATACTTCACTACGGATTTAAGACAAAATGAAGAGACTCTAGAAAAAACATTAGTACAATTTGTAGTAGACTCAGAAACAAAAAAATATAAGATGGAAAATATTGAAGTCAAATTATTAGGAATATAATAAAAAAAATAACACTCTATAAAAAGAGTGTTATTTTTTTTAATTTGTTTTCTTTTTGTTTTTGAAGTTAACTACAATTGCCTCTTCATTATCAAATAAATATTTAGAATCTGAAGTATCTGTTTGAATTGGATCAACTTCACGGTCTACATCATAATTATCATTGCTTGCAGTAACAGCTGCATAATCAACTTTTTTCTTATTTAGAGCTTTTCTAGCAGCAGATTCTGGGTCTAGCAAGCTACCTCCAAATTTTGTAAAGTTATATGTTTTAACCTTTTGAACATCCTTATACTTAGCTTCCATAAAATCAACTTTACCTTTATTGACAGCGCTTTTTCCACCTAAGTCTTTAACCTTGTAAATAACTTGCTTTCCTTTCAATGCCATTATTTTACCTTTTGCAAAATTAGCTTTCCACTTGTATTCGATATTACCTTTCTTAGGATCATATTCAGTCTTGTCAGCATTATAAGTATTATTAAATGTCCATTCTCTCTTATCTTGCATTGCTGTTTCCCACCATGCAACATCTTCTGGAGTTGCATTACCAAAGATTAATTTATTAACTGTATTTGATAAAATTAAGTTTTTGTAATAATCTCCTCTAGGGTCAGCAGATAAGTCACCTTTTAATTGTGTTAAGTTTTGAGAATCTAACACGGTTGCAACATTGTATTTTCTATATAATGTATAAATAGGTTCTGTTGCTTTACAAATGTATGCAGGGAAGTCATCTATATATAAGAAATGAGGAATACGAGTACTGTCATTTCCTGGTCTAGCAAGAATTGCTTGTTGCATTAACAATAAGAAAAATAAACCAAAAGCTTTATGAGCAGTTTCGCCTAAGTCTCCTCTACGAGTACATAGTAAAGTAACTTGACCTTCTGATAATATTTTTTCATAATCCAAGTTATTTGAACGATTACACAATATTGCTTTTACACCAGGATAACGTAGTAAGTTATCAATCTCAGCAGAAGCAGTTGTTGTAGAACGTTTTGCATTTAATAAGTTTGAACTATCTGGGTAAAAATTATTTTCAAAATATCTAATTAAAATACGATATTTTTCAGCAAATTCTGGAATTTGTTTCATTTTTTCTACATAGTCTACTACTAAGTCGAAGTCTGTAAGTAAATCTAATACATCTTCTAAGTTAGGTAACAAGCCTTCATGTTCTAATGGATACATTTCTTTTAACAAAATAGATATATTTTCAATTACTTGGACAGCTTCATTTTCTCTAAATGCAAGTTCTGTATCTGGTCTACTGTGTAAGTATAAACCTTTTAAAACTGAAGAAACTGCAAGTCCTGTTTTGATAGGATCCTTATATACGAATGGGTTTAAGCCAGGTGAGTCTGCACGATTTGGATCTACTATATTAACAGGAATATGGAAGTTTTCAGCAACTTTAGCAATTTTTGATACTGACTCAATTTCAGCTGAAACATAAGTAATACCCATATTACGATAAATAATTTTACTACCTGAACTTGAAATTATCATTTTCTTCATATAGTTTTTATATGTATCTAATTTTTCCTCTTTTGGAATTAACATATCCAATGAGAAATTTTCGTTTATATAATCGTTATCATATGGACAGTTTAAACTAGCCAACCCAGTTCTTAATGCTGTAAATCCCATTTCTTTAGATACTTCTTTAAAAAATGATTTTCTTTCAATATCTCTTGCAAGCATTGGTTCATAAACCATTGTTGTTTTACCAGAACCAGAAACACCAACTACTAATAAAGATTCATAACGTTTCTTTTCCGGTATGCAAACATCTTCACCACTTTCACTATCTACACATACTTTTACTTCACAAGTATAAACACCATGAGCTTCTTTATCAGATGTTAATTTAATTCCACCATAATCAAAGATTGAATCACGAATATCTTTAACATCATTAATACTAAAGATAAGCCATTTAAGTACTTTATAAAAAGTAACAAGTGGAATATATACTCCTAATGCTGTAAATGCTGGTTTAAACAAATAAAAGAAATCTCTTGCAAGTTCTGGATAATTTGGTAGTGATAATAAATTAATCCAAATTATCTGATTTAACCATTGTACTACAGCAGATACAACTAAAATATAAAAGCTAACTATAAATGCATGGAAAAATCTTAATTTGTTAACATCAGCTTTAGCAAATTTTGAAGAACCTGAGAAGAAGAATGCAAATGCTAAGCAAGCAAATGCGAAAAAGTACTTAATAGGTCCCCAATAACTAAAACCAACACCCGTAAAAATTATAAATAATAATTCCATTATTCTGTCCACTAATATATATGCAGATATAAGTGTTAGAATATATGTCATAAATGTGTTTCTATCTGTTTTTAAAACTTTTAAAAATTTATCAAAGAGTTTCAAAAAATTCACCACTTTCATTTTCAAATCTATACTACTATATTATCCTATAAAATCGCGAAAATTACAAGAGCTTTTGCGAAAAATGTAGAAAAAATCGCAGATTTTCTTCATAATATATATTCATAAATACCAAATCTTTTTCGTATGTATTAAAGAGAAAAAAAGGAGTTTATATGAAAAAGAAAAAAGAAGGATTTATGAAGGGTGTTTTATTCTTAATGATTTCACAAATTTTAATCAAAGCACTTGGCCTTATATATAAATTATATTTAACAAATAGAGATGGATTTGGAGACAAAGGAAATGGTATATACAGCAGCGGATTTCAAGTATATGCTTTATTTTTAACAATATCTTCAGTTGGTATACCGGGAGCTTTATCAAAACTTGTTTCAGAAAGAGTTGCTGTAGGAGATACTAAGGGTGCACATAGAATTTTCAAAATAGCCTTTGTAACCTTTGGTTTGATAGGATTTTTAAGTAGTGCAATATTGTTTTGTGGAGCAGAATATATATCAAAGGTTATTTTACAAATTCCAGAAGCAGAGCTTACTCTTGTGGCACTATCGCCATCAATATTCTTTGTAGCAATATCTTGTGTAATTAAAGGATATTTTACAGGAAGACAAAATTTAAAAGTTACAGCAGATGCACACACTTTAGAGCAATTTTTTAAAACAGTGCTTTCTGTAATAATTGTAGAATTTATTGCTATGACTACAGGTACAGACACAGTTATAATGGCAGCTGGAGCCAATTTGGCTACTACTTTGGCTACAATTTTATGTTTCTTCTATTTATATAAGTATTATGCAAAAATGAGAAAGGAAATTGCGTGGGAATTAAAGAGAGGTCAAAAATACAAAAGAACTAGAATAATAAAAACTATAAAACAAATATTATCAGTTTCTATACCTATGTCAATGAGTGCAATTCTAGTGTCAGTGAATAAAAATATTGATTCATTAACAGTTGTGAGAGGACTAAAAAAGTTTTTAACAGAAGAGCAAGCAAAAATTCAATATGGTATTTTAAGTGGAAAAGTAGATACCTTAGTCACTTTGCCAATGTCGCTAAATATGGCGTTTGCAACAGCTTTGGTTCCATCAATTTCATCATCTAAAGCAATAGGAAATATGGAAACAGTTAAAAATAGAATATCATTTTCTTTGTTGGTATCTATTTTAATTGGAATGCCTTGCATGATAGCAATGATTATATTTGCCAAACCAATTTTAGAATTGCTATTTCCAAATGCCACTTCTGGAGCATTTATATATCAAATAAGTTGTTTAAGCATAATATTTATTGTAATAGAACAAATAATTAGTGGAGCTTTGCATGGATTAGGCAAAGTACTTGCACCAGCAATGGCTTTGTCAGTAGGAGTTGTAATTAAATTCATATTAAACTTATATCTAATACCAATAGATACAAAAGATTTTTTTCTTGGGGGAACAGCAGGAGCAGCAATTTCAACAGTAATATGCCATATGATTGCAGTAATTATAGAACTTAAAATATTAAATAAAAATATAGACTTAAAGCTAGATAAGAAAAAATTTGTATTTAAACCTATGTTAGCAAGTATAATTATGAGTGTATTTGCATATACTTTTTATTTAGTAATGATAACAAGAATTAATGATAAAATTGTAACTTTATTATCACTATTAATGTGTGCAATAATATATATAGTTGTCCTAGCTATATTAAAAATATTTTCTAAAGAAGAACTTTTTATGATACCATTCGGACAGAAAATATATTATTTTTTGAAAAAGTTGGGGCTGTACGGAAACAGCTTAAATGCCGATAAAATGTATACTTACAAGAGATAAAGAAGAGCAAAGCACTGAAAAATACAACTTTTTTAAATAAAAAAGAAGGATTTTTGAAAAAAATGACGAATAATGATAGTAGTAGGCTATGAACTACAGATTTTAAAATCTTATAGGAGGTAATTTAAAATGAACAAATCAGAATTAATCGCAGCTATGGCAGCAAAAACAGGAGAAACAAAGAAAGACGCAGAAGCAGCATTAAATGCATTCGTTAGCGTTGTAACAGAAGCTTTAGTTAAAGGAGACAAAGTTCAATTAGTTGGATTTGGTTCTTTTGAAGTAAGAAAAAGAGCTGCTAGAAAAGGTAGAAACCCACAAACTAAAGAAGAAATCAAAATACCAGCATCTAAAGCACCTGTATTCAAAGCAGGAAAAGCTTTAAAAGAATTAGTAAACAAAAAATAATTTGAAATTTATATAAAATATATGAATTCATATCAAAAGATGTAGTAAAAACTACATCTTTTTTTATAAAATTATTCAAAATAAGTTACTATTGTGGTATAATTCAAAAAAACATATAAGGAGGGCATATATGTATAGAAATACTTATGCTGAAATAAATATCGACAATTTGCAGAATAATGTTAAACAAATTATAAAAAAATATCCAGAATATGACTATTATTTTGGAGTAGTTAAGGGAAATGCATATGGACATAGCGATAAAATATGTAAATATCTAGTAGAAAGTGGCATAAATTATTTTGCGATTTCTTCGTTAGAAGAAGCAATTAGCCTACGTAATGATGAAGTAAAAATTCCAATTTTATGTTTAGAACCAATTGACTTAAAATACATTGAAAAATGTATTGAAAATAATATTACAATAACAGTACATGATTATGAATATTTTAAAGAATTAGAGAAAATAGATATAAAAAGTCCTTTGAAAGTTCATATAAAAATAGATAGTGGACTTTGTAGATTGGGATTGTATGATAAAGACCAAGTAAAAGAAGTGGTAGAAGGATTAATGAAAAAAGAAAATGTTCAAGTGGAAGGAATTTTTACACATTTTGCTACAGATGGAGTTTATGATGTTTCATGGGATAATCAATATAAAAGATTTATAGAATTAACCTCTGAAATTGACTTAACAAAAATTCCAATTATTCATTTAGGAAGAAGTCAAACATTACTAAATCATGAAAAAATTTCTTTTGCAAATGGAATTAGGTTAGGAATTATAATGTATGGATATAATACAAGTCCAAGGCCGTTACCAAACGATTTTATAAATAGATTAAGAAAAATAAAAAGAGAATGGTATAATAAAAAACATCATATTAGTAAAACAACTATAGATAATAAAATAGATGTAAAAACTGCTTTTTCTTTATATAGTGAAGTAATGCAAACAAAAAAAATAAAAAAAGGTAGCTTTGTTGGATATGGTAGAATTTATGAGGCAAATGAAGATATTTATGTATCTATAATACCTATAGGATATGCAGATGGATTTAGTACAAGAAACAAGGGAAGAGAAATAGTTATAAATAATAAAAGATATCCATTAATTGGTGCAATAAATATGGGAATGGTTATTGCTAAAGTGGATGAAACAGTTAAACAAGGAGATAAGGTTACATTAATAGGTGAACAAATACCAATGCTAGAAGCAGCGAGATATATGGGTACTAGCGTATATGAAGGCTCATGTATGATAAATGACTGGGTACCAAGAGTACTTGTAAAAGACGGAAAAATAATAGAAATAGACGAGAAAAAATAGAAAATATAGAACAATTATCTATTGCCTACTTTTTCAAAAAAAGAACCATACAAAACATTGATTTTTCAATACTTGTATGGTTTTTCGTTTCTGGTGCAATTGTCGTAGTAATCTACAACTTTCTCTCAAAGACGATTGATATAAGAATCAATCAATATAATATTTAATTAAAAATTTGTATTATCGATTTCTACTTTTAAAGGTGAATGTTTTTCAATCTCTTCTATAAAATCAATATTTTGATTTAAATTAGTAGAAAAATAAATCATACCATCTTCAAATATCTTATCTCTAGATGGTTGTTTTGCTATACTGCCATCTTTCTTTACAGCATATTGTAATGAATGCCCATTACCATATATTTGAAATCTTTTATTAGATGTATTAGGAAGATATTTAACTTTAGTAATATCACTGTATTTCATTTTTAAATATTCTTGCTTAATATTTCTTTCGCTATAATATTTTCTCTCAATAAATAATAGTAAATAATCATCATAGAATCTCAATTCTGCTGGAGATGGAACATCCTCTTTTTTGCCAGTAAACAAAACTCCTAATGCAATTGCTATTACCAATATTCTTGCTGTCCACGATAACTCTAAAAATAAATTTACATTCCAATCTCGAAATCATCTTTTTTTGCAGTATAAGAATCTATAACTGTTGATGATGTTGTAACTTTTGAAGTATTATATCCTAATTCAGTTGTAATATTAATAAATTGCTCTGTACTTATTGGTTTTTTATTTCCTTTTATGGACATAAAGATTCCTAAAGCAATAAGTATTATTACAATAATAACTATAATGATTAATAATATTTTTAATCCATTTTTCTTTTTTTAGTTTCTCCTTTAAATTTCATTAAATAATATTTTTATAATATTTTTTCTATGCTGGTAGAAAGGCAAGTCCAATAAATGCTAAAATAATAAATAGTAATCCTGTAAATAATAAAACTTTTACTGCTGGACTTTTTACAAATCTCATTACATAGCTTTTATTTGGATTATGTGGGTTATAGAAAACATCTAATTCAGTTCCAACAGGAAAATGTTCTTTTAGTGCATTAGTAGAAATATGTGTATTACTTCTAATTACTAAATTATCATTTTTAACATCATTTTCTACTTCAGATTTCACTTTATTAAAAGATGATGATTTATTTATAATCCAGCCATATTTAAGTCTTTGATTATATTTAACATTGTTAACAATGTATTCTACTATAGGAAAATATACTCCATTATTATTCCATAATGTATATTTTATAACTTTTCCTTTCGTTGTTTGATTACATTGCTTAACCATTTTTTTATCTTTGTTCTTAAATATTAATGATAGAATTAGCAGTATTAAAGCTACAGATATAAATATTGTAAAAAATAATAAATTTATTTTCATTTCTTAAAACTCCTCATTTTTTATATTATTTCAGTATTATTTTTCTTAATTTTTGATAATTCCTTAATAAATAAAACTACACAAACTATATTTAAAACTAAAGCAATAACTAATAGCATTTTATTTACAATAAGATTGCTTAATATATTAAATAATAATGAAAGACATACTAAAACTTGCAAAACTATTGAGATATATGTAAAAACCTTACTTGTTGTGTTTTTCCATTTTTTTTCAGTACCAATTTGTATTAATCTTGCAATACTTTGTGAAACAACTATCATAAACAACAAAAATCCTGGTATTATTAAAGTAAAAATCATAATACTTATAGCCATAGCAAAATCTATTGCAACAGCAGTTCCTCCTGCGAATAATAGATACCAACCAGCACCTGGTGAATCAATACCTTCATTTACTTCATTTATAACTTGTTCAGTTGTTGTAAATGAAGTAAATGAAGAATTATATTTTATTGAACAAAAGGAAAAAAACAAAGTTATAATTGCACATAAAATTGCTATAACCAACAATTTTAAAAGATTCTTTTTCATTGATATTCACATTCATTCTATTTCTCATTTAAATTTTTCTTCAGTATATCATATTGACTTTTTTTATGCAACAAACTTTTTTAGAACTAAATCTTTCAATTATTTTGTAATGACTTTAAGCATCTTGAAATAGCTGTAGTTGACATAAAAAAGAACCATACAAAACATTGATTTTTCAATACTTGTATGGTTTTTCGTTTCTGGTGCAGATGGCCGGAATCGAACCGGCACGAGAGTTAAGTCTCGCAGGATTTTAAGAATTTAACGCACCTCATCTTTTACCATTAGATAGTACCAATTAATCTCTTTTGATAATTAACCTATTTAACTTCTCTGTAAAAGATTATAACACAAGCATTGTTAAATATGCAAGAAAAAGCAAAAAACTTCTTTTCTAAAATTTTAAATTAAGTGTTAGAACTATGTTAGAACTTTTGATAGAATAACAGTCTAATTTATTATTGATATTTATAAATTTTGGAATCTATGGTATAATGCAAGAAAAAATAAAACTTTAGAAAGTTTTATAATAAAGGTGGTGCAATATATGCATGATAGAGTGAAGTTTTACTCTACATCAGATTACTCATCAGGCTTTCATCTTAGAAGAGTAAAAGAGATAGTAGATCAGTTTAATAGTAATAAAGTAGATTATGATGTGAATGAAATAATAGAATTTTATAATATAATAAAATTTATAGATATAAAGGCATATCTTATAACCTGGAAAGAACAAGATATAGAAATTATTCAAAAAGTCTGCAAAGAATATAAAAGAATTGTAGCTTGTTATATAAAAGGCATTGATGATAGTAATTTTGTAGAATTATATAATAAAGTTGACAGAATTTATAAAGATGATTTCTTCGAATTATTAGAAAAATATAAGGTATATGAAAGAGTATCAGAAACAACTTTTGATGAGCTATTACATAATGAAAAAGTGTGTATGCATTATATTTTAAGAAATAAAAAACTTGTTAATTACTATGGGAATATCATAAGAACTTGCCTATTGAATAATAGTAAATATGCTGAATTACTCTTAGACAAATATGAAATTGAACACTTAAACCAAAAGAATACTATTTACTTTCCAGAAGTGTTTACTTTAGAAGATAAAGAAAATTTAATATTAAATTACATTAAAGCACCCTTTGCAAATCTAAATTATCTAGGTATTATAAATAATATCCAAAGTACAAATGAATTAAAAATATCGGATAGAACAAGATTAGAATCTAAGAAAAGAACGAATGATGAAAATCGAAAGTTCTTTGATGGAAAGTCTGGTATGAAATATGGCGTCGAAGTAAGTTTTGCAGAAAATCAAGAAGAACCTATCATAGAGCAAGAGGATAAAGGAATTATTAAGTGTTCATATTCAATGAAATGGATTAAAGATAATTTAGATTATAGTACATTATTAAATAATTTCATTTACTTATTTAATTTTGTTGATCTTCAAATGAGAATAACATTATTTAGTAAGAAAACTGAATTAGGTCTCTTTGAGAGTACACTCTCTACTAGATCAAAACATGCTTATAATATCGGTATTGGTTTTAACATAAAAAAAATGCTATCAGATTTACAAATGGTTAGTTATTACCAAAGACTTGAAGCACTAGATATAAGACTAGAAGAAGTTATAGAGTGGTTTTTTAAAGAGTATATTTTAGATGAATTTAAAATAAAAAACTATAAGATAAATCCACCTTCAATAAGTTCTAAATATTTAGAAAAATGTAGAACGTTATTGCCTGAATTAGAATCCATAATAAAACAATATAACTTATATATAGAAGATGGATATATAGATCATGAATTATTGCAGATGTCTTCAAATCCTATACCATATAAAGATATAAAAAGTAAATTAGAAAAGAAATATATTTATCCAAATTATAAATCACAAGCATTTAATAATATAGATTATTACTTTTTTTCTGATCAATGTATGCTTTCATATAGAAAAGATGCAGATGATAAGTATAATTCTTTTTATGAACTATTGTTAAATGAAAACATCAGCATAGCAGATTATGAAGATTATAATAAAAGAGACATTGAGTATCTTTTAGAAAAAAATTATATACATATAGATTGCAATGAATTTATTAAAATAACTAACAACAAATTAATTACAATTCTTAAGGATTTACATGAAAATGAAGCTATTAATTATTGGAAATATCCAATTTCATATAGAAATGAAATTGATAAGTTAATAGATAAACAAATGGTTGAAGCTGAAAGTTCACTTTTATCTAGACCAGAACAAGATTATTTTAATTACTACCTAAATAAAAGCTCATTCAATAATTCTCTTGATTTAAGAAATATGTATGTTCATGGTACACAGTCTAATGATAGTGATAATGAAAATGTACACTATACTAATTATATAACATTTCTAAAGTTATTTGTATTAATTATTATAAAAATTAATGATGACTTATGTACTTATGATAATTTAAAATCTGATGATAGGAGTTAATTTATGAAAAGTATATATAACTATTTTCAATTTCCTGAGGTAGAAGAAGCACATAAAATTACAAAAGATATTGAGAAAATAAGAATACAAGTAAAATATGAAATACAAAATGATCCTTGTTATGGCGATGAGTTAGATTATTATGATAATGTTTTACCATGGATAAATGAATTTAACTTCACTATGTTAAACATAGAAATTCCATACATATTAGTTTGTAATTATTATAATAAAGGTATTCCAGAATATAGAGAAATTGACCTTAATGAAAAAGAATATCAAGAAGGAGATTATATAAATAAGTATTATTTTAATTATTTTAGTAGAATTTGTTTGTTTGAAATAAAAAGTAATTTCGAAAGAACTATACATATAATTAGCAACTTATATAATCTGGGAATAAATCATTATGAGAAAGATATAATATCTCGTGTAATAAAATATTTAAGAACAAATGATAAGAAATTATATAAGTATTTGATAGATATACAATCAAATCCAGTTTATAAGGAAATGGAAAATTTAAGGAACCAGTTAACACATAGTTTTTCGCCATTAAATACTAGATCACTTCCAGAATATCATAAAAGCGGATTAATATCTTATGGCGTTAGACAATCAAAATCAAGTACTAAAATAAAAAATGTAATAGAATCCAGTTTAAAATTATTAAAAGAATATGTTGATTTTCTAGGCAAGCATATAGAACAGTTTTACATAGAAAAATTTGATAGAAAATAAATTATACTCTCTCCAATTTAAAATCACCACAAAGCGATTGTGAGGGCAAATTAAATAAGAATATTAGTGATAAAGTCCGTCTGTAGAATAAAAATCTACAAACGGTCTTTTTTGTCGTGCAAAGAGAAATGCAACACCTCTTAAAAAGTGTTTGGTGTGATGAGCCGATGCTATAAAGTTCATTCGTATTTGTATAAGTAGTCTAATTATACAAAGTACGTGAGTGAGATTTTAGAACACAGACTCACAATAATAAAAGAGTATTTGGTGGCATATTTGATATGGATTTGTAATTGTAAAAAGTTTGGGCAAGTATGAACAAAGATACTTGAATGTATCAGCAATTATAGTAGTAATATTACTACTTGCTAGACTACCTATGAAACGAGGCGAACGACCGACGGTTTCAGCTTATATAGGTGTAATAATTCTATTTTTCACAAATGGGATTATTACACCTAATTCACTTTAGCTCTCTCCCTCTGGTTTCTACATGGTAATTGCTAAAGTGAATGCAAAAAAGCATAAGTGCTTTTTTGTTGTGAGTAAAAAATTTATTTTTTTGCTCACATTCATAAAAATTGCGATAAGCAAATTTTTATGAAAAACCTAAAAATGCAGATAAGCAATTTTAGGTTTTGGGGGTGTGGGGTTTGTAACCCTGCCACACAGATAAACTTTGTTTGTCTAGTGTGTTAGACATTGAAACAATATCTCGAGCGAAGAAGGAGGTGCATGGAGATATGAGTTACGCTATTGTAAGAAATGAAAAATTAACACGAGCAGAAATAAATGGAAAAGGAACTCACAATGATAGAATAGCAAAAAATCATACTAATAAAGATATTGATCCAACAAGAACACATTTGAATTATTATATCAAGAAAAATGAACTAACATATACAAAAGAATTTGATAAGTATTTGAAAGAAAATAATGTACAAGGACATCTTCGTAGTAACAGCATAATAATGTGTCAAATGATGTTTACTTCTGACCAAGCATTTTTTGACAAAATTGGAGAAAAAGAAACAAAACGATATTTTGATGAGTGTTATAAATTTATCTGCAATTATAAAAGTCTAGGAGAAAAAAATATAATATCAGCAGTTGTGCATTTAGATGAAGGAGCACCACATCTACACTTAATGCTTGTTCCTGTTGTTCACACAAAAGATAAAGAAGGTAACAATGTTGATAAAATTTGTGCAAGAGATTTTTGGAAAGGTCGAGATAGTTATAGAAAACTACAAGATGCCTATTTTAATCATGTAAAGTCAAAAGGTTTTGATTTGGAAAGAGGCATATTTGTAGAAGATACTAACAGAAAACATTATACTGTTGAAGAATATAAGAAAATTACTAATTATGAAAATACTAAAAAAGTTTTAAATGAAATAAAATTAGAATTACCAAATGTTCCTGATATAACCGATATTAATAAATTTTCATTAAAGAGAGATGAAAAAATACTAGAAGAAATTATAAAACCTAAAGATGATTTAATTAAAGAATTATACAAAGATAATCTTTCATTGCATAAGGAATTATCTAAACAGTCTAAAGTTATTAATGAGGCTGAAAAATATCAAAAAGAACGAGATTCTATACTTGCTGAAAATAAACAATTACACAATACTGTGGAAGATTTAGAACACGAATATAAGAAAAAGAATAATTCTCTTGATATGGAATTTAATAATAGAAAAAGAGATTTAGAAGATGAATTTAAAAATAAAGAATTTGATATTGAATGGAAATATAAAAGTAAAATTAAAAGTTTAGAAAACGAAAATACTCATTTACACAAAATTATAGATAAATTCTATGAAACTGTTGATAAGTTTATAGTTTGGATTTGTCACAAATTTGGTATTGGAGAATCTAAAGAATTAGTTAAAAAATTTGAAGATGAAACTCACACTTTTATTGATCCAGAAAAACAACTAAAACGCGAAGAAAGAGAAAAAGAATGGGAGTTAGAATTATAATGCTAAAAAACATGAGGAGAACTAAATTCTCCTCATAACCTATATTTTTGATAATCTTTCATTTAATTTTTCAAATACTGCTTTTGCAGTTGTTTCTGATGCTATTTCTACGGGTTTAAATAATACATTTGCCCTTTCTTCTTTGGAAACCATATCTCTTATTTTATTAAGTCCTTCTGTGCCATCTAGTCCATATTTAGCAATCTCTTTGCATCTGTTTAATGTTTTGTGTTCCTCATCTGTAAATAATACATAATATAATATTGACTTAAATACTATTTCAGCTGTTTCCTCATAATATGTATCTTCATCAATTCCTTCAATTATAATTGCATTAGTTACAAAATCAATATCTCTTTCATCTTTTACATAATCTAAAATATTAACTCCTTGCTTTATTATATCTAGTAATTCTGTTTTTGTAGAAATAACTTTCTCATTAATATTCATAATCAAATACCTCTTTCTTTTAATTTTTATTTATTAATTTATAATTAATAACAAGCTAATATAAAACATTTTCGTTATTATTAGGATACAACAATTCATCTAATATGTCTTTATCTTGTTTTAAACATTTTTTTATTGCCAAAATCGTTTGTTTTCTTGTTCCACTAGGTTCTGCAATATATGGATTTCTCCCAAATTTCTCCTTAAACTTATTTGAATACTTAATATATCTTTTTTCTTCTCTTGATAACTTTTTATTTGAAAAACCTTTCTCAAAAAATTCCATCAAGCGTTCTTGATTTTCTTTTGAATTTTTATAATTCATATATTGTTTAACCTCTTTCATTATCATCATTAGATTGTTGGTTTTCTTCCATTCTTCGTTGCATTCGTGCTATTCTTTCTGGATCAGACATTCTTTGAATTGGTGGTAAATTTCTATATGCACCAAAATTCGTTAATTCATTTATAAAACTTTCTCTAGTTCTATTAACTGTTTGCGTGCTTGTATTTATTGTTTCTTGTGTTGCTGGTGGTAATACATCTAATTGCCTATGAACAAATTTATCTACAAAAGATAAATTCATAAACAGATTATTTTTCTGTAAAAATTGTGCTACTCTTTGTTTTAATGTTAATTTACTTTCATTTTGTTGCACATTAGGCTCTTGACATTGTTCTATTTTTTCTTCCCTACCAGGTCTAATTATTTCTCCGAACTCATTTATACTATATCCCTCTGAAAATTGAATTACATTCTCTCTAGTTGTAGTTGGTTGTGGCTGCTCTTGTTCAATCCCTGTCATTTCTTTAATCATTTTCATTTTACTATCAAGAGATGGAACAGCTTGTCCATTTCTTGCCACTGCTTCTTTATATTTTTCTTGCATTCTAGTATTTGCAAATTCGTTAATCATTCCTTGGGCTTCTTTAAATATCATATCAAACTGTTCTTTGCTAATATTAGGATTATGCAAGTTAGTAATGAATGTATCTAAATCTCTCCATGCGCCTTTGCCCATATACTTATCAAATTCGTTTTCTATCATACTAGAGTCATTTAAAACACCATAAAAGAATGTATTTGCAGGTTCTTTACTTCCATCAGAATGTTCAATAAAAGAATCTATTTTATTTTCTGCTAATTGTTCAAAACTCATCTCATTGTCAAAATCATTTCTCATTGAAACTGCAAGTAACTTTACTAAATCATCACACTTTTTATATAAATTAAATTCTGACACATCTACTTTTCCAGACATTATATCATCTGCACTATGTTCTCCTCTAATTGCTAGTTGAGCAATTAAATTTATAGCATTTTCTTGCATTCTTGTTCCATAAATTGCATTAGGATTATTTTCTTGACCTCTAGGTACTCTCATTAATCCCGAAACTTGTCTACTATCTGTTTCTTTATCATAAGTTTGCATTCTTGCATTCGATGGATTTAACATTAAATGTCCCATTTCGTGTGCTAACCTAAAATCAGCATTATGCCCTTGTATTTCTGGATAACGATATGCTAAATCATAAGTGAATTTTCCATTTTCACCACTTCTTTGTCTTACTTCACCTTTTGTTGTTGCATTTTGTGGATCTTCATATATCAAAGATGTTTCATCATTAAAATATATATTTAGATTTTCTTCTGATGTATTTTCTAGAAAATTTTGCATTGCTGTACCATCTTGACTTAATAAGTTAGACATTTTTTCTTTTATTTTATCAACTCTTTGTAATTCTTGCCTTATAACCTGTCGGGCTTCTTCTGAATCCTTAGCATAAATAACATATTGTCCATTTCCAACTGTAAATCTTCCCATTCTTTTCCTCTTTCTATAGTGTTATTTTAATATAAGAAATAAAATAACACTAATAACTAATTGTACAAGTAAAATTATTCTAGTAACTTTATATATTTTTTCAATTGTCATTCTTCTTTTTTCTGCATCCCAATATTTCCCAAAATGTACTTCTGAATGTTCTACATAGTCATCAACATCATCTGTATAATTCCCTCTATTTGCCGAATAGTTATATCCAGCATATTTTATTTCTGGTAACAAAGGTCTATATACTGATAAGATATACCAATATGAAAAGACATTTCCTAATAGGATTGCAACAAACCATTGACCAAATACTAGAATATATTTATTGTTTAAATACTCTGCAAATATAGGAGATATTTTATCAGCATTGATTTTCAAAATAACATATAAAATGTATGATAAAATAATTCCTACAGATATTGTAAAACATTGTGTTCTTATTTTTCTGTGCTTCATAGTTTTATTGTATCTATCTTCATTATCTTCTAATATGTTCATTACTTCTGAATATAAGTTATGTGCTTCATTTTCTTGATTTGTAGTATCTACATCTATAGTAACATCAAATTCTCTAAAATATAATGATACATTAATTTTATTATAAACATCATTAATAGTATTATTAGGGCTTTTAGTATAAAAGCTAACATACAAGTCAATAGATATACTTTTTATTGTATTTGGCTGATTTAGGTTTCCAACAAACCAGTTATAATCACTTTCTGTTATATTTTTTCCATTTTTAAATTCTATTGTATATTTTATCGTTGTATTTCCGTTTTCATATTCCCATTGTTTTTCTCCATAAGGAATATTCTTATTTTTATTTTCTTCTAATTCAAATTTTCTATCATATTTTTCTTTATAATCTTCTAAATGATTAGCAACTTTTACAATTGTTTCTAATGGTATTTGCTTATTTACTACTTTATTATTCATTCAAACTTTTCCCCTTTTTCATCAGTTTATTATTCTATATTTTTTATACCATTACTACACATAAAAGTCAATACTTATGCGTTATATTTAACGCATATTTAATATTTTTATTTGCTATACTGATTTTGCAAACTTTAATGAGAATAGGAGGAATACTATGACTTTGCTAGAAGCAACAAGAAAAAGAATAAATGAACTATGTAATGCAAATAATATGAATATTAATCAATTAGCAATAGCTTCTGGTATTAATCCATCAACAATAAGAAGTATTTTCAAAGTTATTAAAAAAGCTCCATCTTCTGATACTATTCACTATATTTGTATTGGATTTGGAATATCTATAAAAGATTTTTATGATAGTAAATTATTTGTTGATTTAGATGATAACGACTAAAAAATAATAAAATTTTTAAAATAATGAATTTTTGAAAAACATTTGACATATAATAAAAAATATAGTATACTATATTTAGCTTAAGCAAGAGAATAAATCGAAGAACTCGAATGTTCACAGAGATATGTTGACCACATATCTCATTTTTTTGCAAAAAATAAAGGCAGTTGACCAGACTGCCTTTGATTAGTTTGTACTAATCTTGAGAATTTTGGTTTTCATCATCTTTACTATTACTAAGTAATAATAAAACAATTAATCGCCAAATTAAATCGAATGAACTCAAGACGTTCACCTCCTTTCTCAAAGATTTCCTTTGGAAAAGGATGGATTTATTATACTTTAATTTTATTTTAAAAACAATGCTTTTTCTACAATTTCAACAATTATTTTTAATCGACTTTATTTTTATTTCTACTTTTATATACATTTGCTTGATTTCTACATTGGCTACTATCATATTCGGCTTTAGGGTTTTTAGCATAAAAAACTTTACCACAATGTTTGCATATTCTTAATGGATTCTTTTCACTACAAAGCATAAAACCAAAAGACATATCTAATGCTTGTTTTAACGAATTAGGCTGCCAACATATTTCAGGATTATTTCCATACATATTGATTTTATATGGTATACCAGAGAAATAATAATTATTTATAGTTTCTTTTGCTGTATATTCATCAAACTCATGTATATTGTTATTTGCTAGATCTGTTGCCTTTTTAAAGATGTTGTACATTTTTTTTGCATAATCAATAATCCAATCAATTTTTTCACAATAAAAACTTGAATAAATTAATTGATTGTTAAGTGATGTTCTGTTTAACATTCTTTGTAAATCTGAATTTGTTTCTATAACTGCTTTACCATTTGTTATTGTATAGCTCATCTCATCATTAGTTGCAAATGGAAAGAATAATTCAAAATAATCTTTTGTTTTCATTGTACAATTTTTATTGATGAAATTATTTTCTTTTAATGTTACCTCATCATTTAGCATAAAATCAGGGCTAATTGGTGCTTCAACCATAAAACCTAATAAACCATATTTCTCTACAAATGTAAAAGCACAAGTAAATTTTGCCGAATCCGATTCAAGATCTGTACATATTTTACCTATATTTAATAAATCAACAAGAGCTGAATCTATTTGACTAAACATATCATATACATCTCTTATATTTATAGATTCTTCTGGTTTTGGTACCATATAATATTCTTTTCCTTTATATTTTCCTTGATAACCGCCATATTTCATATATGAATAAGGGCTATTGCTTTTAAAATTAAACTCCATAATTTTTATCTCCTTAAATTTTTTAAAAAATTTTAAAGTAATATATTGACATATTACAACTATTACATTATAATAGTGTAAAATATTAATAATTGAAATATAATA
>ENA-UOJE01000310-UOJE01000310.1-human-gut-metagenome-genome-assembly--contig:-C23-NODE-310-length-58805-cov-8.239285_pt1 | contig 58805 bp, 44 predicted proteins | sample MGYA00242341_ERZ723888 | MGnify/ENA metagenome assembly ERZ723888 | reverse complement strand
GTTCCGGATATGGAACGGCGCTGTTTTTTAGCATAGATACTTTTTCTGTATAGCAAAACCGGATGGAACCCGTTTTTTGAGGGTTGCCATCCAGTTTTACTGCCCTTCTTACCGCACCGGAATCACTTCCGGGTTCCGAGGGCGCGCTTTACTCCGCAGCTTGGGTGGGATTGCTGTATTTTACGTCCCGGCCCAGAGCCTTCACCGGGTCGGTATACGCCCCGTCCACCAGAATTTCCAGATGCAGATGAGGATCCTCCAGCATTTCACAGGGGATGTCCGTCAGGTGACCGATTTCCTGATTCACCGTCACCTTATCCCCCGCTTTGAGGGTGGTTTTCACGCCGCAGTAACGGGAGCGGATACCATAGCCATGGTCGATTTCCACCACGTCTCCCCACAGAGGATCATTCTCCACCAGATGAATGGTGCCGTCGGCCAAGGCTTTGACCGCCTGCCCTTTTTCGCCGCGGAAATCCACGCCGTTGTGGGTGCGCCAGTCGTTCATGGTCTGGGAATACACCTGCTTGCCGTCGCTGAAAACGTTCATTACATCATTGGAAAGAGGCAGGACAAACAATTCGGTGGGTTTGGTATTGGTCTCCACATCCGATGGCTTGGTGGTGGGAGGCGTAACCGGGACGGTGGTAGACGGTCCGGGATCCGGCACATTGGTGATGGGTTTATCCACCTGCTGATCTTTAGTGGATCGGGGAGTGGTACGCTCCGGTTCGTTCTGCGACGCAGGAGAAGAATTATCTGTGGTCAGTTTGGGCAGAGAGCCGGTAAAGGTGGCTACAGCGACGGCTCCCACCGCTACCAAGCAAACGGCCAGCGCCAGATAAAAGCCCTTACCGGTCAAAAATTTCCTCATGCGGGAATCTTTATTAAAATGAATCTTTCCCATGGGTAATACCAGCCTTTCTGCAACTTCATGCGGTTGTCTGCTGTTATTCTGGGCAGAAAAAGACGCAATATGCCGTGCCGAGGAAAAAAATTTGCGTTCTTTAACTTTTTCCGTTAAAATGAAAATGCCTTTTTGCAACAAAATCCGCAGCGCGGGGCACTATCTTTACGAAGGGGCAGGAAGTGGTGGCAATGATTCCGATAACCGGCGCCGACAGCTTAATAGAACGCGCTCGTCGCCGGGACGCCGCCGCCTTTGGAGAACTATATGGGCAGGTGTACACCGACTTATATCGGTATGCCCTTTATCGCTTGGGCACTCGGGAAGAGGCGGAGGATGCCGTGCAAGAGACGGCGCTGGAAGCCTTCAAGGGCATTGGCCGCCTGCAGAAACCGGATGCTTTCCGCAGCTGGATTTTCACCATTCTCAATGCCCGCTGCAACCGGCATATTCGCGGATTGGTCCGTTCCCGTGAGGAGACGCCGCTGGAGGAATGTTCCCTTTCCATGGAGGACTTTTCGCCAGAACTGCTGACCGCCTGCCGGCTGCGGGACGCCATCGCCGCCCTGTCCGACGAGGACCGGCAGCTGGTGCTGCTGTCGGTGGTGGGCGGCTTTTCCGGCAGTGAAATCGCCGCTATGATGAAACGGCCGCCGGGCACCCTGCGCTGCCGACTGCATCGCACGCTGAAGAAGCTGCGAGAAACTTTGGACGAGGAAACCGATTGAGCTGTATGCTGCCATTCTTGGGTATTTTTATGGAAAGGAGCGGGGATGCCTGATGAAAATCGATCAGCTGCCGGACCCCAGGGAAGAACGGGAACTGGCGGAAAGCCTGAATCAAGCACTGGAACCTTTACAAGATGCGCCCCCGCCCTCTTTGGCGCCCGAGCAAATCGCCGCCATGCTGGAAGCGGAAGCCAAGCCCAGCGCTTCTATCCGGAAATCCCTGCCGCGATGGCTGCCGCTGCTGGCCGGCTGTGCCGCCGCCCTTCTGCTGCTTTTCCCCTTCTCCCACTTCCTACCCCGCTCCAAAAACGCCGGGGATCTTCCTCTATCCAATGGGCTAACCAGCAATCGCGGAGAGATATTCTCCCAGATATGCGAGTCCGGCAAAACCGACAATGACAGCTTCGACGCCGCTGTCACTTCCAAGGCTTCCGGTTCCGTTCAAGACACCTCTCAAAATCCTCAAGTTCCTCCTTCCAACAGTCAGCAGCCAGTCGGCGATCCTTCCTGTCCGGCTGCTGAATCCGAAGTCCTGACCATACCACAGAAGGTCACAGCCGCCGAAGCGCTGGTACTGCTGAAAAGCGATATTCTTCTGGTGGACGTCCGTTCCGCAGAGGATTTTTCCGGCGGTCATATAAAGGGAGCGGTAAATATACCGCTGGAATTGCTGCCGGAACGCATTGCCTCCTTCCTGCCTGCCGGTGAACGGGTGATCGTTTGCTGCTCCGTTGGGGAATGCAGCGCCCAAGCGGCCGCTTTGCTGACTAGTCTGGGCTATCAAGCCTATGATCTGGGAAGCGTGGATGCCTGGCCATTTGAGAAAATCGGCGGCGAAACCGCCGCACCGTGAAGACGTCTTGACGTTCTGCTGTTCAGGAGGCCGCCCATGATTCGATATGAAAACGAACTGACGGAAGACAGCCGCTTTCCCGTGGAAATATTCGAACAAAACAGCGACCGCGGCCCTGTTTGGGTGGGCGATCACTGGCATGAGTGCTTCGAGCTGTTGTGGATGCGGGAAGGCACCGCAGAACAGCGGGTAAACGGCCGTTCGCTGCCATTGGCGCAGGATGATATCCTGCTGCTGTACAGCGGGGATGTACATGCCACCCGCTGCCCAGAAGATCAGCGGGTGCGCATTTTTGTACTGAAATTCATGCCCTCCGTGTTGGATGCCCGCTATTCCCATGCCCATGCCTATCGGTCGATTCATCTGGCAGGCTTTCTCAATCGGGAGCGCAAAGAAAGCGGACCGCTTCCAGCGGTTCACCGCCGGGCGCTCCAGCCGATTCTGCAAACCATCGAGAGGGAGAAAGAACAGGGACTGCCCGGCAGCGGATATTATATTCGCAGCGGTATTCTGCAACTGGTGGGATATCTGGTGCGGCAGGGATTGATTCGCACCCTGTCCCCGGATCAGCCTCCTCCCGAGGCCGAAGCGGTGGATCATATCGTGCAGTACATGGAAGAGCACTTTTCGGAGGAGATCACCCTGAAGAATATCGCGGATCTGGCTCACCTGAATTACACCTATGCATCTCGGTATTTCAAACGATTGACCGGCCGCAATTTCAAACAATATCTGGATTACATCCGGACAACGGAGGCTACGATGCGTCTGCTGGCTGGCGGCCGCAGCGTTACAGAAGTAGCGGAAGAATGCGGGTTTGCCAGTCCGCAGGCCATGACTCGAACCTATACCCGGATCATGGGCTATCCTCCTTCAATGATGAAAAGATAAGAGGGGCTGCTGCAAAATGAAATATTTTGCAGCAGCCCCTTAAGTATCTTTTCCGTCATAAAAGCGCACTTTTTACCCTTACCAGAGAAAGTCAATCCTCTTTTGAAACCTCAAGCAATATCATGAAAAGGTAAAAAAGTGTTAAAAATCAGTTAAAAGCCGCCTTTCATCTTTTTCGCTTTCCCGGTATACTGAAAGAAAAGGAGGCGGTTTTCATGAGATTCACACCGGATTACCACCATTTGCTCCAGGCGGCCTGCAATATGGAAGCGCAGCGGTTGCCGCTGTATGAGCATCTGATCTGCACCGAGTTGATGGAGGAAATCACCGGCTGCCATTTTGCCTCTCTGCTTCAGGGAAATAACAGAGACAAGCGGGAATTCTTTACTCAATACTGCCGCTTTTATCGTGAAATGGGCTATGATACGGTGTCCTTTGAGCAGTGTATCGGCGGCGTGATGCCGGGCAGCGGTGCCCTAGGCAGCCATGCGGACCCGGTAATCAAAACCCGGGAGGATTTTGATCGGTATCCCTGGGATGAGATTCCGGATCTCTTTTTTCAGCGATTCGATGCCGATTTTGAAGCCTTGCGGGAGGTGATGCCCGCCGGCATGAAAGCCGTCGGCGGCCCGGGCAATGGTATTTTTGAATGCGTCCAGGAAGTGGTGGGATATATGAACCTGTGCTATATCGCCATGGACGATCCGGAGCTGTACGCCGCCTTATTCCGCATGGTAGGCGATACCAATTTCACCATCTGGCGGCGTTTCCTGGAGAAATACGGAGATATCTACTGCGTGATGCGTTTTGGAGATGATATGGGGCATAAAACCAACACCCTGCTTTCCAAAGAGGATATTGAAATGCATCTGGTTCCGCAGTACAAACGGATTGTGAATCTGGTCCACACTTACCAAAAGCCCTTTCTGCTTCATTCCTGCGGCTGTATCTTTAATGTGATGGATACGCTGATCGATACCGTGGGAATCGATGCCAAACACTCCAATGAGGATCAAATCGCTCCTTTTTCCTATTGGGTTACCACCTATGGCAACCGGATCGGCAATTTCGGCGGAATTGACACCGATGCCGTCTGCCGGCTGGATAAAACTGCGATGACCGAATATATCCGGGACGTCATCCGCCAATGCAGCGGACACGGCGGCTTCGCCTTTGGTTCAGGAAATTCCATACCCGATTATGTTCCCGCCGACCAGTTTCTGCATATGGTGGAAACAGTGCGGCGGGAACGCGGCGAATAAAATTCCACAGAAAGAGATGAGGTTTGCTGCATGACGCGGCAAACCTCATCTTATATATTATGGTTCGTTGCGTGTATCCTCTTCAGCGACACTCTCCGCCTGATCCGGCGAAACCGTCTCTTCTCCCGCCGTCTCTGCAGAAATCTGATTCTCCGTTTCCCGGGCGGTGAACTCTTCCAACGCGGCATCCCAATGAACAGGTTCCTCGACCGCGGGTTCCGAAACCATTTGCTCCGCCGGCTCCGGTTCTATCTGTCCTTTCCAGAGCAATGCGAAAGCGAGCATAAGAGCGAAAAGCCCAATGACAACATCCACCAGGGAGGCCATTTCACCGGCGGTATACCGGCTACTGTGTCCCAGCAGCGAATTAATGAAGCAGGCGGCCGGTCCACTGATGCTGAAAACAGCGGTACACAGCGCGTAGACACACAGGAATCGCGGCGGCTTCGCCCCCACACCGGAGATATACCGTGCCAGAGCAAAGAAAAAGAGCAGCTCCGCAATCATCATCATAAAATCATAAAAATTCTGGGTAACGTCCACAGCGCTGGCATAGGACATTTCATACCGGGCTAAGCGCATCCATGCCCACAGCACCGGCGACAACGCCCAAATCCGCAAAAATCCGCCCTTCGTCTTTCCCATGCCCACCCAGGCAAACCAGCAGCGCAGCAGGGTGATTCCAGCCAGAATGCCGAATAGCAGCTGCAGCGCCAGCGCGGCACCGTCCAGCGTGCTGATGATCTTTTCATTGGGCGGCGGCGTTTTCTCAAAGATCAGCCAATTCACCCCATCGTATAAGGTCATCAGCGTCAGCAGGGAACCGCACAGCACCCCCAGCATCGCCGTCGGGAGCAACGGCTTGCCGGTTATGATCCGCCGTCCTTCTCCCTTTGGCAGACGTCCCAAAGCGAAGATTACCGCCACCGTTGCCAGCAACAGCCCCATCACCAGAAAACTCCAGCGGAACCATCCGCTCTCCGCCTGGGAAAGCAAAGGTGCCAAAACGATGCGCAGAACAGCGATCACCAAGGTCATAACGGCGGCAACCACTGCGGCAGCCTTGTTTTTGGTCATGAGACAACCACCTTTTTCGGATTAACCCGCAAATTATATCTATTATAATACAAATTTACCGTTCCGACAAGGGGGTATATTCCCGGTGACGGGCGATAGCCTTATAGGCGGGCCGAATGATCCGTCCGCCGGTCATCAGTTCTTCAATCCGATGCGCACACCAACCTGTTACCCGGGCCACTGCGAACAACGGCGTAAAGAGATCCTCCGGTATCCCCAGTGCGCGGTAAACCAGCCCGGAGTACATATCCACGTTGGCGCACATCGCCTTATCGTTGCCTTTTTCCTCCAGGAAGACCTGGGGCGTCAGCCGCTCCACCGCCTCCACCAGCCGGAACTCCGGACCGAAGCCTTTTTCCTCCGCCAAATCGTAGGCATACTTTTTCAGCAGGATAGCCCGGGGATCCGAAAGGGTATAAACCGCATGGCCCATACCATAGATCAGTCCGGAACCATCGCCCTCCTCCTTGCGGATAATCTTCTTCAGGAAGGCCGCGATTTCCTCATCGTCTTCCCAGTCCTTAACCCCTGCCTTAATGGCCTCCATCATGCGAGCCACCTTGATATTAGCGCCGCCATGTTTAGGTCCCTTGAGGGAACCGATGGCCGCCGCGATGGCGGAATAGGTATCCGTACCGGAGGATGAAAGAACTCGGGCGGCGAAAGTAGAATTGTTTCCGCCGCCATGCTCGGCATGAAGCATCAGGCACAAATCCAGAAGCTTTGCCTCCCGGTCGGTATAAACCGAATCCGCTCGCAGAGAATGCAGAATGGTTTCGGAGGTAGAGAGGCCGGGAACCATGGGATGGAAATACATGCTTTCATGATCATAGTGCCGGCGTTTGACCTGATAAGCATACACCATGATGGTGGGCAGCATTGCGATCAGTTCAATGGATTGGCGCAGTACATTTTCCGTGGATAAATCCTCCGGATTGTCGTCATAGGAATACAGCGCCATCACCGAACGCGCCATTTTGTTCATGATATTGGGGGACGGCGCTTTGATGATCATATCCTCCGCAAAATACTCCGGAAGATCCCGGCAGGAGGAAAGCAGACTGCCAAACCCTTTGAGTCGTTCCGCTGTGGGGAGTTCGCCAAACAACAGCAGCCAAGCCGTTTCTTCGAAACCAAAACGGTCGTCTGCCACGCAGCCGGCCACTAAGTCGTTGATATCGATGCCCCGATAGATCAGGCGGCCGGGGACCGGAGATTTCTCTCCTTCATTGATCACATAGCCGTGCACGTTGCAAATTTGCGTCAGCCCTGCCATAACACCGCTGCCGTCGGCATTGCGCAGTCCGCGCTTGACGCCGTATTGTTCAAATTTTTGCGGATCAATCCGGTTATTCTTTCGGAATTCCTCGCATAAAGATAGTAGTGTGCCGCCGGACAAGTCCATATCCCCACCGATTCTATCTGTCATATCAATCATCATAGCTCATTCCTTTCAGTTATCCTTCATTATAGACAGGTGAACGGATAAAGTCAAGGAATATCTCATCGAATTTGCAGTTTTGTTTCTCAATTCTTTCATATTCCGGCAGCATAAAAATCCCTTTAGCCGAATAAACGCCAAAAAATGAAGTGCGGGTATGCTTTATATTCATATCCGACAAGAAAGGAGCATGGATTTTGAAACGATATGCTTTGCTGATCCTGACGGTTTTTCTGCTACTGCTGTTGATTCCGCTGCCCGCTCTGGGAATACTGGGAGAGGACAAGCCCCCGGTATCCTCTTCAGGTGGGGAGTCATCATATCTTAAAGGCAGCAAACCATCCCCATCCTCTTCCCCTTCCTCTCAGATGGAAGGCGACAGTTTCAAGGTACTGGATGAAAAAACTGGAGAAGTGATGGAGATCGGTGTACGGGATTTCCTGATTGGCACTGTATCGTCGGAAATGTATCCTACCTATCACATTGAAGCCATGAAGGCACAGGTCGTGGCCTCCTACACTTATTATACAGTCCAGCGTATCCGTCAGCAGAAGAATCCCAATCCGGATCTGAAGGGAGCGGATTTTTCCGATGTTCCCTCCACCTTCCCCGAAACCTATACCCAAGAAGGATTGAAAAAACGGTGGGGAGACCGTTTTGATGAATACTATAAAAAGGTCTGCGAAGCGGTGGATGCCGTATGGGGAAAGCGGCTGGAATATGAAGGAGAACCAATCCTGGCGGCTTATCACGCCATCAGCTTCGGCACTACGGAGGATGCTGTCAATGTGTGGGGGGAAGGTTATCCCTACCTGGTATCGGTTCCCAGTCCCGGCGACAAGCTCTCTCCGGATTTCGCCTCCACCGTTACCTTTACGCCGGAGGAATTTACACAGGGCTTGAAGACTGTCTTTCCGGACTGCGTTCTGGAGGGCGATGCCGATACCTGGATCGCTTCGGAAATCACCCGTTCAGAAGCCGGCACCGTCACCGCCATCAAGGTTGGGGGAATCGCCTGTACGGGGCGGCAGATCCGTACCGCGTTGGGACTGCGTTCTGCCTGCTTTACAGTAGAATACAAAAACGATGGCTTCACCTTTCAGGTGGAAGGATACGGGCACGGCGTAGGCATGAGTCAATATGGCGCAGATTACCTAGCCCGGCAGGGTTCCAACTGGGAGGAAATCCTTCATCATTATTACACCGGTGCGGAGATTGTGGACACCTAAACCAGTTCTGGCTGCATAAAACAGAGGCGCACACACAAAGGGATTGCTGCAAAATGAAACATTTTGCAGCAATCCCTTTTCCATGTCTTATTCTTCGGCAGAACTCGCAGCAGTGGATGCAGAGGGTTCTGTTTGGTCTGGTGTGGTAGTGTCCGTAGTCTCCGGCGGCTGTGTGGTGGAGGGTGTGACAGGCGGCCCGTTTTCCAGCGCCTTCAGCGCTGCCTGGATTTGTGCGTCGTCCGATGCTGCCAGCAATTCAAAATAGAGAAGCTGATCAGCAGGCATCTCCACCTCCACATCCGGGGTAATACCAACCTTTTCAATGGCACTGCCGTTGAGCAAATTCAAGCTTGCCACTGACAAACGAATAGCGGAGCCATTGCTGGTGATCGTGAAATATTCCTGCACCATGCCGCTGCCTGCGGTTTTAGTGCCCAAAACCGTGGTTTTTCCCCGCTCCTGCAAAACTCCGGCAAAAAACTCTGCCACTCCCGAGGTTCGGGTATTGACCAATGTCACAGAGGTTTTATCCGTTTCGAAGGTGTCCTCCGCCTTCAACTGTGTTTCCGTACCTGCTTTGAGATCAATCCGGTAAGCGTAAACTCCGCGGGGCAGCAGATAGCCAGCGATGCTTTCCGCCGCCGATAAACTGCCGCCGCTGACGTTGCGCACATCATAGATGAAATGGGTTGCACCCTGAGATTCCAACGCCGCGTAGGCGGCTTTAAACTGTTCAAAGGTCAAATTGTTAAAAGCGCGAATCCGGATATAACCAGTGATATCGTTGAGCAGATAGCTTTCCACACTGACAGTATTATACAAGCTGGCGGAGATATCCAGCGCCTTGGATTCTCCATCCCTGGTGTACGTGAGGATGATCTTTTTGTTGCCTGCTAAACGGCTGCGGACCTCCGTCAGTCCCAATTGCGCTATGGGTACCGAATCCACGGCGGTGATAACGTCGTAACGCTGCAGGCCGGCTGCTGCCGCTGGGGAATTCTTTTGTACCTGAGATACCACGATCTCCCCGCTGCTGGAGCGAGTCAATTCGACACCAAAACCGGTGACCTTCCCTTCTTTGGCGCTCAGTTCCGTGGCGTATTCATCGGCGGTGAGATAAGCCGCATAGGGATCATCAATTCCGTCAATATATCCCTGGGCCAGAGCCGTGCGCAGCTTCTCTTCATCCAGATTAGAAACGTGCTCCCGCACCAGCTTATCGATTTCGGTAACATAATCCAGCATAACCTGCCGTTTGCCCACGTCGTTGACGATGTTGTTGAACTGCCGCATAGCTACTACCGTGGTGATAGAAACGGTCAGCGCAACCGAGATGATAATCAACGCCAGAGTGACGCCGATGGATACTTTTTTGTTCATACTGTTCCTAGCCTTTCTGTATCGCCTTTCCTGCCTTCATCCGGAAATAACGGCAGGTATGGAGCCTGCTCTCTGGATCGAGATGCCGCATACGCTGCGTTTTGATACCAGAATACCACAAACTCATGGGAACAAGGCCCTTGCAGGACCATATTCCCATGAGTGCGGTTGAACACTCTATTGTTGCAGACCAGTTTCAGCTCTAGGAGAGCCGGAACATCGTTTCATCTTATGCGTCAAGAACTTGTCGGTCATTTTACTTAAGCTTGACGTAACCATTGGCAATGGGATCCACAGCCGTACCGTTTACCCGGACCTCAAAGTGAAGATGCGGCCCGGTGACATTGCCGGTGTCGCCGGCCAAAGCCAGCACCGTCTTACCGCCCACCACCATATCTCCTACCTTTACTTTCAGCTTAGAGCAATGGGCATAGAGGGTAACTATTTTTCTTCCCTTGGCATCCACGCCGTGATCGACCATAACATGGTAGCCATAGCCGCCGCCATAAGTGTCGGCATTATACGCCTTTATCACCACACCGTCGGCAGCCGCCACAATCTCTTTGCCGTAAACCGGCACCGAACCGTTGGCAATATCAATCCCCTTATGCAGTTTACCCCAGCGCCAGCCGTAGCCGGAAGATATGTTCTTTACTGCAGGCACCGGCCAAAACATGGTGCCATTGGTGTATTTCCCATTATAATCTTCGTCGCCTTTTTTAGCCAGCTCTTCCAGCTCTTTTTCCAGCTTGGCCTCTTCCTTGGCGGCAGCTTCCAGCGCGGCCTTATCCTGATTGACCTGTGACTGCAGATTTTGAGCATTCTTCTGGACAATCTTATACAGATTTTCCATTTCCTTCTTCTGAGACTCATTTTCCTTCTGCAGCTTTTCTATAACCTGCTGTTGAGCAGCCGCCAGCTTCCGCTGCTTCTCCTGCTCCTCCTTAACCTCGTTGATCTCTTGAAGAGCAGCATCCATTTCATCCATCATGGATTGGGTATTCTTTGCCAGTTGTTCGGTGACCTTGGATTTGATAAGATAATCCACATATCCATCGGTATCCATCAGCATCTGCATGCCTGTCATACCGCCGGTTTTGTTGATTGCTTGCAGACGCTTCTGCAGTTTATCATAGGTCTCCTGCTTTTCCGCCAGTTTTTCTTCGATTTCCTTATCCTTGGCAGCGATGACGTCGTTGATCTGCTGAATCTCCGCCTCGTAGGCCTCCACCTGATCCATGAGCAGATTAATCCGTTTTCTGGCATTATCAATTTGCTTCTTGTAATTATTCTGCTCTTCCTGAAGCGTCATCAGCTTACCGCTGTTATTGCTGATCTGATTCTTCAGTTCCTGCTGTTCTTTCTTCAGCTGTTCGATCTCCTTGTTCAGCTCCGCCTCCGTTTTTGCCGCGGATACGGGGAAGACGGCGGGAGACCCCGCCAAAATTGTCAGAGCGAACAACATCGCTGCCAATCGAATCCATTTTCCCTGTTTTTTCACGGGAAGTCAGCCTCCTTCTTCTCTTAAATACTTGCCCATGGATATGGCGCTCCCACACATACCGGTGAGCACGCCAGCGGCCAGGAACCCAATCAGCATGATCCACCAAACACTGGAGAAGGGCAGCAGGTCGAACATCTGATTATCAAAGGTGAGCATTCCGGTCAGACGGTCGTATACAAAATACAGAATCCCATAGGACAGCAGACCGGACAACAGCCCAAGGACAATACCCTCGATAACAAAGGGGGTACGGATAAACGCCCGGGTGGCGCCCACGGATTTCATGATATAAATCTCCAGGCGGCGGTTATATACCGTCAGCTTGATGGTGTTGGCGATGATAAAGAGGGATACCAGCAACAGGATACCGATAATCCAGCCACCTACCGCCAGCACAATCTGCCGCACCTTGGTAAGCTGGTCCGCCAGATCCGAATTATTGGCCACGGACTCCACATGAGGAATTTCCTGCAGCTGCATCAGCGTAGCGTCAAATTTGCTCAGATCCACAAAAGATACAACGAAAGCATCCTGAAGGGGATTGTCCTCTTTCAAATCCTCAAAAATGGCGCCAGGCATGGAATCGGCCATTTCTTCCAGCAGTTCATCCTTGGATCGATGTTCCACCGCCGCCACATTGGTAAAGCTTTGGATCTTCTCACCCAATTGGGTGATCTCTTCCTCGGTACATTCCTGGTCGGCGAAGACCACCACCACGTTTTGCTCATATACCCAATCGAAGATGTGATCGATATTGGCGAAGATCAAATAAGCGCCGCCGGTTAGCAGCAGGCAGGAAACCAGCACGCCGATAGAAGCAATAGCCATAAAACGGTTCTGCCACAGGTTGCGGAAGCCTTCCCGCATCAAATATCGGATACTACTGAATTTCATAGCTGGCCCCCTGTTCTGCTCCCTCGCCCCGGTATCCGTCGTCAGCTACAACACAGCCGTCCCGGATTTCCACTACCCGGCGATGGAACTTTTGCACGAGATCGTGCTCATGGGTGACCATGAGAATGGTGGTTCCCCGGCGGTTGATTTCACTGAGCAGCTCCACAATTTCATAGGACATTTCAGGATCGATATTGCCCGTGGGCTCATCCGCGATAATCAAAGACGGATTGTTTACCAGCGCCCGGGCCAGACCCACCCGCTGCTGTTCGCCGCCGGAAAGTTCCATAGGGTAATTCCGAGCCTTGTTCTGCAGTCCTACCAACCCCAGAATATAGGGCACCCTCTTGCGAATATCCCGCCGCGACGCACCGGTCACCCGCATGGCAAAGGCCACATTGTCGAAGACCGTCATATTGTTAATCAGTCGAAAATCCTGGAATACAATACCCATCGTACGCCGCACATATGGGATCTCCCGGCGTTTCAGCTTGGACAGCTTAAAATCATTGACGATGACCTCGCCGGCGTTGGCCACCTCTTCCCGCATGATCAGTTTCAGCAGGGTGCTTTTTCCAGCTCCGGATGCACCGACAATAAACACAAACTCCCCTTTGTCGATCCGGATATTGATATCTTTCAGGGCCTTGGTCCCGTTGTCGTACGTCTTGTAAACTCCTTTGAATTCAATCAAAGGATCACCCCCTTCTGTCGGGTTCGGCCGAATAAGGTCGAATACAGGCGTTCATCCGCTCTTTTCAGGCTTCGGCCCTCTACCGCTATGCCGCCGCTTCACGCAGACGCGGCCTTATATGTTACACGCCATGGGCGTCACTGTTTTCTCATTTATTCTCCACACCCGTTTCACCTTTATCATAACCCGGGCGGGAGGCAGGGAGCAAGCCACAATTTTTTCCGTCTCTCTCAGGCAGGAGAGCGGGGATACTCCATACGTGGTAATGCCGAAACGTTGTTTTTAAGCCTTTCCGGTTCCGCCAGTCGGCGGAACCGGAAAGGCCCATCAATCAATATTTAACCGGATTGGCAATCAGGTATTTCTTAACCATCAGGGCCACCTTGAACACAATCGCGTCATCGAACTCCCGCAGATCAAGGCCGGTCAGGCGCTTAATCTTTTCCAGCCGGTAAACCAAGGTATTCCGGTGGACAAACAGCTTCCGGGAAGTCTCGGAAACATTGAGGTTATTCTCAAAGAACCGCTGGATGGTGAACAGGGTCTCCTGATCCAGAGAATCGATGGAACCCTTTTTGAATACTTCCCGCAGGAACATCTCGCACAGGGTGGTGGGCAGCTGATAGATCAGCCGGGCGATTCCCAGATTGTCATAGCTGACAATGGTCTTTTCGGTGTCGAACACCTTGCCCACTTCCAGGGCGACCTGCGCCTCTTTAAAGGACCGGGCCAGATCCTTGATGCCCTCCACCACGGTGCCGATACCCACAGTGGCCTGAGTATAGAATTCGCCGGAAAGGGTATCCACAATGGAACGCGCCAGCTTCTCCAAATCCTTGCTGTCAATGCCAGAGCGGATTTCCTTCACCAAAGCGATGTCAGTTTCGTTGATATTGATCACGAAATCCTTGTTTTTATCCGGGAAAAGATTCTGCACGATATCATAAGCGGAGATATCCGTATGCGCGGCAATACGGATCAGCAGCACAACACGGTTGACATCGTTATTGAAGCGGAGTTCCCGGGCTTTCAGATAGATATCACCAGGAAGAATGTTGTCCATAATCACATTCTTGACAAAGTTGCCCCGGTCATATTTTTCATCATAATACTGTTTGATGCTCGCCAGAGACACTGCCAGCAGAGCGGCAAATTTAGCCGCCTGTTCGTCGGTGCCCTCCACAAAGAGAATATGCTCGCTGCGCGGCCGGGAGCCAAAAGCCTTGTAGGTATAGCCGTCGCGGACAAAAGCCTCCTGTGCAGAGAAAGATTCCATGGTCACGGAATTGCTGACTTCACCGATCCGCCCCAGATCGCTGCAGGCAATGATGGCCATCGTTTCGTCGATCACGCCGATGGTGCGGTCTATCGCCTCCCGCATCTGATGGACGACGCCTTGGAAAAGCCTGTTAGACATACAGTAACGTCCCCTTTTTTAATTTATTCCCCGAATCCTCCCCCTCCTGAATAACAGGTGCCGCAGGAAAGATTCATGTTTGAGTCCGAAGCGGCAACGGGGCTACATCTAGACCGTCCGCCGTCTTACAACACTACGGGTATTATAAGTATTGTACACAATCCGCCGCTTTTTTGCAAGGGCCAAGTAATAGAATCTGCGGGTTTGCCAGAGTGATTTTCAATAGTTTACAATTTTGTAACAACTTTTTTTGCTCTATTTTTTTAGTCTGAACGGATTTTGGGATATTTATCCACTCCGCAGCACTTTTTAGAAGGCTTCTCCACTATTCGGCCATAATAAACTCTGATCGCTATTAAAAGTCATTTACAGAAAAAAACTGGAGGAAGACATCTGTCTTCCTCCAGTTTTTATAATCCTTAATGGCAAATAGCGCGCTCGGTTTCCTTATCAAACAGATGGATCTTGGTGTTGTCCAGCACGATATCAATAGTATCGCTGGGCCGGGCGGTGGAGGTGGGCTCCACGCGGGCCGTAAAGCTGAAGCCCTGCACATTCAGATACAGGTAGGTTTCCGCACCCATCAGCTCGGTAACTTCCACGTCCGCCACAACCTTGCAGTCGGTCAGGGACTCCAGGTAACGGGGCTCGTCGTGGACGTCTTCCGGACGGATACCCATCATGACTTCCTTGTCGACATAGTTCTCCAGCACGCCCTTCTCGTTCTTAAACTCAGGCAGCGGAATCTGGAACTTGACGCCGCGGGTGGTCTTGGTATCTTCGGAGCCGAACTCCACATAATAGGTATCGCCTTTTTTCAGCAGCTTGGATTCAATGAAATTCATCTGCGGGCTGCCGATAAAGCCGGCCACAAACATATTGCAGGGCATATCATACAGGTGTTGGGGCGTATCCACCTGCTGAATGTAACCGCTCTCCATAACCACGATGCGATCACCCATGGTCATAGCTTCGGTCTGGTCGTGGGTAACATAGATAAAGGTGGTACCCAGTTTTTTATGCAGCTTGGAAAGTTCGGTTCTCATCTGGGCACGCAGCTTGGCATCCAAGTTGGACAGCGGTTCGTCCAGCAGGAAGACCTTCGGCTCACGCACAATGGCACGGCCCAAGGCGACACGCTGACGCTGACCGCCGGACAAAGCCTTCGGCTTGCGATCCAGCAGATGAGCGATATCCAGAATACGGGCGGCCTCTTCCACGCGGCGCTTGATCTCATCCTTAGGGGTCTTGCGCAGTTTCAGGCCGAAAGCCATGTTCTCAAACACCGTCATATGGGGATACAGAGCATAGTTCTGGAACACCATGGCGATATCGCGGTCTTTAGGAGCGACATCGTTGACCAGTTTGTCGCCGATGTAAAGCTCACCATCGGAGATTTCTTCCAGGCCAGCGATCATTCGCAGGGTGGTGGACTTGCCGCAACCAGAAGGACCAACCAGAATAATAAATTCCTTGTCCTTGATTTCCAGATTGAAATCGGAAACCGCGGTAACACCGCCTGGATACTTTTTGTAAATACTTTTCAGAGACAAACTGGCCATTCAAAAACCTCCCAAATTTGCACATAGGCTTTGTGTGTCATGCGTTCGAGACTACTTATAATATAACAGATTTGCGGTTTCAGAACCATTCCATTAATCAACAAACTTTTAAAAAATCCTTTGTCTAAATGATATAAGGACAAAATCCACAAAATTTTTGGACGTTCAACCGAGCACCGCCCCCTTTTCCTCTGCTGTGAGCAGTCGGCACCCCCCTTCCGGGAGCAGGGGGTCCAGTTGAAGGCCGCCCATGGAAATTCGCTTAAGCCACAACACCTTGCGGTCCACCGAGGCGAACATCCGCTTGATCTGGTGATACTTCCCTTCCGATATGGTGATTTCCACCAAAGGCTCCGGGCCGTCCTCCGCCACTCGTAATTCTGCCGGAAGACATTCAGTCCCATCCGCTAAGCTTGTCCCCCGCGCAAAATTCTGTATATGCTCTTCTGTGACCGGACCGTCCAGACGGGCCCAATACCTTTTTTTCACATGACGGCGAGGCGACAGCATCCGATGGGCAAAATCTCCGTCATCGGTGATAAGCACCAGCCCCACCGTATCCTTGTCCAGCCGTCCGGCAGGAAAAAGGCCAGGCCTTTTTAAAGCTGGAGGCAGCAGATCCATCACAGTGGCGGCTTTGGGATCCCGTGATACGCACAAAAGATCCGGAGGCTTATTCATCATAATATAAACGAATCGGCTGTAGGACAGCGGACGGCCATCTACGTGTATCTCCTGTCGGTCCCCATTCACTTTTTCAGCAGGGGAACGACAGACGCGGCCATCCACCTGCACACGGCCCTCCCGCGCCATCCGGCCGGCTTCACTGCGGGAGGCTATGCCTTGGGAAGCCAGCAGTTTATCCAATCTTTCCAGTCCCATCGGCCACCCCTTCTCCTCTGCATTTCAAGAATAAGAATAGCATATTACTATGAAAAAAGCAACCGATGGGAATCTGGATAATGCTGGATAGATCCATGTTACTGGGCGGATTTCGTACCAGTCGTTTTCGGCGCATCAGTGGCACCGGCAGTTTGAGTAGGCTGACTGTTGCTGGATACCGCCGAGGGCAGGGATGCCGGAATTTTTACCAATCCGTGCATAAAGCCATCCAGGGCGGTGGAAGCGATGTCGCCGCCGATAATCTGATCCTTATATACATATAAATGTGCCTGCACATGCTCCTCGCCCGGATAATTGGTAATCTCATACGTCCAACATTTCATCCGACGACCCCGGTAAGGCTCCAAATCCATATCCGCCGTTTTCTGCACCGCATTGTACTGAGAGAAAACATCGTCGAATTCGTCCGGGATCAGCACTTCCCGCACCTGCCCGCTGTCCGCTGACGCTTCATATCCCAGTGACCGCAGGAAAGCAAGTCTCTGAGCGTCATCCGCCGCAGACACCGGCTGAAAGACCTCGGCAGACGCGTCTTTCGCCGGCCAAACGATCACCACGACCAAAATCGCGATGAGCATCACGACGCACAGCAGCAGGGAGAGGATCTGCCGTTTCGACGTCTTCACCGAGAATACAAACACCCATACCACACCCCAATATAGATTCTGTTGCACCGTTATATGGTTACAGTGCACTATATGCGGTGAGGTTACCAAATATGCTCGAAGGCAAGGTTTCGGGACAGGTAGGCAGTTCGTGCTTCCTCATTTTCCGGGTACAGGCTGTAGGCCAGCAGCAGTTTGCAGTAGGCGGCTTCTTCCGCCATGGGAGACAGCAGCCGGGCGCCGCATTCCCGGATCCGTTTGGCAGAGGCGTACAATGCATCCTCCTGCCAGAGGGGAGACAGATAAACCGGCAGTCCCTCTGCCGCGCATCGGCGCACAAAAGCAGAAAAGTCCGTGTCACCGCCCTGTTCCGCTGGGCGGCCGCCGGCGGTTCCTGATTTATATAATCCGTGAAAAACCGCCCGCACCGAACCGTGCAAAGATACACGACGGTAATCCATGCCCGGATACGGACGCAAAAACTGCACGCAGGAGCGCAGCGGCGGAAATATCGGCGGCGTTTCCGATGGCTGAGCCATGATTTCTTCTGGCATTGGCTCATGGAGGCCTCCTGTCAGCCGAAGTTTTCCTTCTTCCATCCATCCCCATGGCCGGCCGGTAACGCTGGCAAAAGTACCGGATAAAGGCAGCGCCTGTGTGATCCGACTGCCGAGAAATACACAATCTTCTTCCTGCTGCCGAAAAAAGACGTACACTCCCGGCAGTCTCTCGTTCAGAATAAAGTCCACCGCCGATGAAAAATTGGCGCAGCCATTGCTCCGGGGATCATCCGGCGGGTAGTTGGCGGCTACCAGCGCCACCGGAACCCCAATCCCGGCCAGCATAAAACTCAATGCCGCCGCAGAATAGGCCAGAGTATCCGTACCATGAGTAATCACCACGCCGGCCATATCCGGCGTCAGACGTTTGCGCACACAGTCGGCGATGGTTTTCCAATCGTCGGGCAGCAGGTTTTCGCTCAAAATCGTCAGCGGCGATGCGGTGGTAAAGTCCACCGTCTCTTCCTTCTCCTCCTGATAACGCCGGAGCAGCAGATAAGGGGCGTCCGCCGTCGCCCCCATCACCGCCGCACCGGCCCGGCAGCTGATTGTTCCGCCGGTAAACACTACTAAAATCCGTTCCATCTACCGTCCCATCCTTTCTATCCATTGCCTAATCAGTATATGAAGACAAGCTTCTTCTCATGCGCGATTCCTATTTTTTAGGGAAAAAGAAGGAGCGCTGCAAAAACCTTTTTTGCACGCGGCTCCCCCGCAGGCGGCCTGCTCCATTCCGGCAGCGGAAGCAGGCCTCTTATTTATAATACATATATAATTGACATTTCAGCATTCCATTGTACAACTTACGACGTTTATCCGCCGGCCGACCAAACAGCTTTTCAAAATCCTCATGGGGGGAGATAACGGCATAACTCCAACCTTTTTTCGACCGGAATACCCGTCCCATTTCACGATAAAGCTTTTCCGCTTCGCGTATATCCAGCAGCCGTTCTCCGTAAGGCGGATTGCATAGTACCACGCCGCTTTCCCCTTCAGGGGCAAAGTCCTTCAATTCTTTACGCTGGGCGGTAAAGCAGCTTCCCACCCCCGCTTTATCGGCGTTTTCACAAGCCAGGCGCAGAACATCCTCGTCCACGTCTCCTCCCCAGGCGAAAAACGCCGCTTCCCGCCGTTCCAGCCCCCTGGCCCGCTCCCGTTCACCGCGCCACAGAGCGGCAGGCGCCTGAGACCATTCCATAGCCGCAAACCGCCGGCGGATCCCCGGTGCGATGCGGAAAGCAGACAGCGCCGCCTCAATCAGCAGGGTTCCGGAACCGCAGCAGGGATCCAGCACCCGGCGCGCCGTCCGGGCACGAGTAAGATCCACCATGGCCGCGGCCAGGGTTTCTTTGATGGGCGCGCCTCCAGCATTCTGCCGGTATCCCCGTTTGTGCAGGCCGGGGCCGCTGGTATCAATCAGCAGGGTGGCCACATCCTTCAGCAGGGTGAATTGAATCTGATACAGCGACCCCGTTTCTTCAAACCAACTGAGATGGTACCGCTCTTTCAGGCGCTCGACCACCGCTTTTTTGATGATGGCCTGACAATCCGGCACGCTGTGCAGCGCGGAGTTCAGCGACCATCCTTTAACCGGAAAGCGGTCGTTTTTCCCGATCCATTCCTCCCACGGCAATGCCTTAACCCCCTGAAAAAGCTCTTCAAAGCTGCGGGCAGGAAAGGAACCCATAAAAATCTGCACCCGCTCGGCACAGCGCAAGCCGATGTTGGCCCGGGCCAGCAGCTCCGGCCCGCCGGAAAACAGCACCCGGCCGTTCTCTACCCGCACCTCACCAGCATCCATCCGCTTAAGCTCATCCCCCACAATGCCTTCAACACCCATCAGACAGGGCGCGCAATACTGCCAAGTCTCCATGATTTCCCGCTTTCTCCGGTCATTCCGGTTTACCTGTTCTTTCAGCCCTTCGCAGAGGCTAGGGACGCCGTCCATCGACCGTCCTTCCGCGTGCAATCCACATCTGCCGCCTTATCACCGAAGGCGATCCGAAAGCGCATGTCCTCTTCCGCCATGTGATAATATGCCTCGATGTGCAGTTCAGGACCATCGGCCTGACGGGTTACCGACAGGCTTTGGACGATGACTTCGCCATCACCCTCTTCAGTAAAAGGCAATCCCTCCGCCTTCACCGCTACAGCCTGATCCTTCAGTCCATAATGGGCGATAAAGGCTTGAAAAGCCGCGCTGTAGGCGTCCCGGCGTCCTCCGGGCAGCGGTTCCGGCTGCTGCAGCTGATCGGACAGGTTGTAATCATCCCCTAAATCCTCCAGCAGCGTTTCGCCGGTTACCCCTACCAGATCCGTTTCCCTTTCAAAGGTGATATAAAAGGGCCGTCCCTCCATTTGATACAGAAAGGCATTTTCCGCGCCGATAACCGCTGTCTGCAGGGTTTTCCCAAAAGAATCCAGCAGTTGGCGATAGGTCATATCCGGCGTTACAGACAGCAGCGTGTCCCGCTTTACCTCTGTAATGCCCTCCGTTTCTGCACGAATCAGTCCATATAACCGGCGCAGTTCGTCGGCAAAGGCTTTTTTCTCCCGTTCCGTACCATCCAGCTCATATCGCTGACTGCCCTTCCACAGGCTGATCCCATCGGTGCGGCCCAACTCCACCCGCCCCCGCATGGTATCGATGGTGAAAGTGAGACCGGAGGGGGTGCCGTACGCTTTATCTGAAGGGATGAAATCCATCTGATCAAATTGACTGAGCACCATGCTGATTTGAGAGGGATCCCGGGCAAAAAAAGGCTTCTCTTCACCGTCCGCCGCATAAATTACCAGGGGATTCCATTCTTTTAGATCGGTGCCGAAATAAGAGGTTTCCTGCGGCGGTTTATCTCCGCCGCAACCCGCCATACTTATCGAAAGCAGCAGCGTCAGGACTACCGCCAACAGGCGCATGCTATTTTTCAAACACAACGCTCCTTTACTCATACTCACCGCGATACCCCTATAGTATACACGATTTCCTCCTGCGATTCAACCGAAACCCGCCGGTTGTTGTCATCCCTACGCTTCTGTGCTAAACTGAAGAATATTCTGAAAACAGAGAAAGGGTGTGGAAATGTGCGCAGTGAAGAGGAGATGATGGAGCTCATTATCCAGACGGCTCAGAAGGATGAACGGATTCGCGCAGCGCTGCTGGTAGGTTCCCGCGCCAACCCCGCCGTACCGCGGGATAAGTACCAGGATTACGATATCACTTATTTTGTGAAAGACGTATCCCCCTTCTACGACAATCCCGATTGGATTCGAGCGCATTTTGGCCGTCCGGCTATCATGCAGGCACCGGAAAAGATGACCCTGTTGCCTCCGGAAGGAGATGGCCATTATACCTATCTGATGATTTTTGAAGACGGCTGCCGTATCGACCTGAGTTTTGAAGACAAGCCCTATGTGAATGATGGCGAGCCTGCGATTCCCCTGCTGGATAAGGATGGTATTCTGCCTGCGCTGCCTCCGCCCTCCGACCGCTGCTGGCATATCCAGCCGCCCACCCAAAAGCTGTTCTCCGACTGCTGCAACGAATTTTGGTGGTGCCTCAATAATGCCGGCAAGGGTGTTGCCCGGGATGAACTTCCATATGTAATGCAGATGTTCAACATCTATGTTCGAGATATGCTGGACCAGATGCTAGACTGGCATATAGGTACTGATCAGGGCTTTGCCGTATCATCGGGCAAAGCCAAAAAATATTTCAAAAAGTATTTGCCGCCGAATTTATACGAATTGTATGTGAAAACCTACTCTGATGGCGAATATTCCCACATTTGGGCGGCGCTTTTCACCGCCTGTGACCTGTTTCACATGGCGGCCCTGCATGTGGCAGAAAAGATGGGATACCGCTATAATGAAGAGGAAGAACAGGCGATGCGGCGGTATCTTATCATGGTCCGGGAGGACAGGCTGTAAAGAGCCGCCTCGCTGCACAACGCATGAATATACATTTAAACTGAAAAAAGCGCGGTTTCGTATTTATACAAAACAAAATACGGGCCACCATTGATGGCCCGCAAACGGTTTTTCAAAGGGTTATTGCAAAATGAAATATTTTGCAATAACCCCACTTCATATCTGCTTTTTTATTCTGTCCAGCGCGCCCTTTTCCAGACGGCTGACCTGGGCCTGAGATATCCCGATCTCATTGGACACCTCGACTTGGGTCATGCCTTTGAAAAATCGCAGATTCAAAATCCGCTTCTCCCTGTCACTGAGGCCCCGAATGGCCTCCTTCAGAGCAATTTCATCCAGCCAGTTTTTGTCGTCGTTGTGATCTCCCACCTGATCCATAACATAGATGGTATCACCGCCATCGGAATAAACCGGTTCATAAAGAGATACCGGATCCACAATGGCTTCCAGGGCCATCACCACTTCCTCCTTGGGCAGATCCAGCTCACGGGCGATTTCCTCCACCGTGGGATCCCGCAGCTTTTCCGTGGTGAGCCGCTCCTTGACCTGCATTGCCCGATAAGCGGTATCTCTTACCGAACGGCTGATACGAATGGCGTTGTTGTCCCGCAGATACCGGCGGATTTCGCCGATAATCATGGGCACGGCATAGGTGGAAAAGCGAACATTCTGACTGATATCGAAATTGTCGATGGACTTAATCAGTCCAATACAGCCCACCTGGAACAGATCGTCCAGATTTTCTCCCCGCTGGGTGAACCGCTGGATAACACTAAGGACCAGCCGCAGGTTGCCGTTCACCAGCTCTTCCCGGGCCTTCCTGTCTCCCTCGTGCATTCGTTTGAGCAGCCGCATCTTCTCACTTTCAGTGAGAACCTTCAGATTGGCTGTGTTGACCCCGCATATTTCCACCTTGTTATACAAGCACGGTCACATCCTCTCTGCAAATGGAAGTACAATTCCAGTATTGCCAGTTGCAGGGAAACCATACGTGGCTTGTCATGGAAAAATATTTTATCCGACGACAGGATTTGCGGGACAAAAAAGCGCGGGAGTATTCCCGCGCTCAGCATGGAGAAATTGTCCAGCCTCAGCCGAACAATTCCTCCATGCTGAGCAAAATCGGGGAAAATATGCTTGCTTTTCCCCATTTTTTGCGCCCATGGGCGGGGGATAGGTGTGTAAGGGGGAACTGCTTTCCACGGAGAGAGATGAGACCCGACGTTTACCCAGCAAGCCGCAGTCCTGGCTGCACAGTGACAGATCCCGGCGGTTCACAAAGTTTGTCTGATTTTCTCATCCGCCGAAGCGTTTCCGTGTTACAAAAAATAGCATTCGAATTTGTATTATCAAAAAGTTTTGACCTGTGAAAACCTATGTAAATACTGACTTTTTCAGTGAGGTAGATGTTTAAAATAGTAATAATTTTTAATGTTTTGGTGCCCAAATGGTGCCCAACTCTACAGTCGATATAAGAAGATACAAGTGGAAACGGGAAAACCTTGAAAATGCAGGCTTTTTGACTGCTTCTATAAACACTTGCAAGAAGTTATAAGACGAGTTCCATCTATAATAATCAATAAAATACCGGACTGATCAAATGCTTGTTCAGGCCGGTTTTCGCTGATTTTAGTTAAGTAAGAATTATTCTTCCTCGTTCCAGCTGTACAGCTTGCGGAGCTCCTTGCCCACAGACTCCAGCTGATGCTCGGCAGCCATCCGGCGGCAGGCGTTGAAATGAGGACGGTTGACCTTGTTCTCATTGATCCACTTGGAAGCAAAGGTACCGTCCTGGATCTCGTGGAGAATCTTCTTCATTTCCTTCTTCGTCTCATCGGTGATCAGCCGCTTGCCGGTCTCGTAATCGCCAAACTCAGCGGTATCAGAAATGGAATACCGCATCATAGAGAAGCCACCCTTGTAGATCAGATCCACAATCAGCTTCATCTCATGGATGCACTCAAAATACGCATTGCGGGGATCATAACCGGCCTCCACCAGGGTCTCAAAGCCAGCCTGCATCAAGGCGGTGACGCCGCCGCAGAGCACGGCCTGCTCACCGAACAGGTCGGTTTCGGTCTCGGTTTTGAAGGTGGTTTCCAGCACGCCGGCACGGGCGCCGCCGATGCCTGCCGCATAAGCCAGGGCTACATCCAGAGCGCGGCCGGTGGCATCCTGATGAATCGCCACCAGACAGGGCACACCCTTGCCCTCCACATACTCGCTGCGCACGGTGTGGCCGGGGCCCTTGGGAGCGATCATAAACACGTCCACATTCTGAGGAGGCACGATCTGGCCAAAGTGGATGGAGAAACCATGGGCAAAGGCCAAGGCTTTTCCTTCAGTCAGGTTAGGCTCGATATCCTTTTTATACATATCGGCCTGTTTTTCATCATTGATCAGGATCATAATCACATCCGCAGCCTTGGCAGCGTCCGCGGCGGTCATGACCTTGAGGCCGGCGGCCTCCGCCTTCGCCCAGCTCTTGGAGCCGTTGTACAGGCCAACGATGACATTGACACCGCTTTCATGCAGGTTGAGCGCGTGGGCGTGACCCTGGGAGCCGTAACCGATAATCGCCACGGTCTTGTCCTTCAGTACGCTGAGGTTGCAGTCGTTCTGGTAATAGATTTTTGCCATTGCAGAATACCTCCTGTGCCGGGATTGGCGGCAAAATTTTATGGAATACAGGCCTAAAAGCCCATAGTCGTCGAGATTCATCGGCCGTTCCTCAGTCCACGGCCTTTTTCACCGTGCGGGTGGGATCGGCGCCCTTTTCGATGGCAATGATGCCGGTGCGCACAATTTCCTTGATACCGTAGGGACGCAGTAGGGATTCCAGGATCTCCGTGCGCTCAGCGGTATCGGAAAATTCCACCGTCAGGGTGGTGCGGGTGGCATCCACGATCCTCGCCCCCATCAGTTCGGTGATCCGCATAATCTCCGCCCGATGGCCGGCGCTGACCGATACCTTGATAAGCGACAGGGTACGGGGGATATAATCCCCTTCCCGAAGAGTTTTGACCTTGATGACCGGAATAACCTTATTGAGCTGCTTTTCCAACTGTTCAACTGTATATTCATCCCCGTCCACCACGATGGTCATCCGAGAAATGGCCGGGTCCTCCGTTATCCCCACGGCCAGCGAATCGATGTTAAAGCCGCGGCGGGAGAAAAGGCCGGAAACCTTGGACAGAACGCCGGCGTGATTCTCAACCAGCACGGACATGGTATATTTCATAGGGAATTCCATGCCTTTCCGCACTCCTCCCTGTGGGAGAGAGCACTATAATGAACCGGCGGGCCGCCGGCGGTTACAGCGAGGGGTAATCCGGTTTGATCTCGCAGACCAGCAAGTACGGCTGATCGTCTCCCAGCATCTCCTCCAACGCGGCTTCCGCCTCTTGATTGGAGGATACCGCCCGGGCACGAATCCCATAGGCGGCGGCCAGCTTGACAAAATCCGGGCTGCCGTCCAGATAAACCGCGCTGTGCTTTTTCTCATACAGATTGTCCTGCAGCTCCCGCACCATCCCTAGACGAGTGTTGCGCATGATCACAATCTTGACTCCCAAGTTCTCCTGGCAGATAGTTCCCAACTCCATCATGCTCATTTGGAAAGACCCGTCGCCGCACACTGCGCAGACCTGCCGCCGGGGCGCGGCACTTTTGGCTCCCACCGCACAGGGCACGGAATACCCCATGGTGCCCATGCCGCCGGAAGTCAAAAAACGATTGCGGCGGATATCGAAATGATTGGCGGACCAAATTTGGTTCTGCCCCACATCGGCGCAGAGAATGGCGTCCGGCTCCATCCGGCGGGAGAGGGTATGCATAAAGGTTTTGGGCTCTACATAGCCCTCCACCAAAGGAATGGTTTTCGCTGCGTAGCGCTGTTTGCGGTCGGTAACCGCCTGCACCCATTCGGCGGGCGCCTCACTGTCCACCTGTTTTACCAAATCAGCCAGTACATGCTGAAGATCACCCACAATCGGAATATGGGCCGGCATGTTCTTGCCAATTTCAGCAGGATCGATATCAATGTGAATGATCTTGGCCCGTGTAGCCACCTGGCCCGGCGAGGCCACCGCACGGTCCCCCACTCTGGCACCGGCCATCAGCACCAGATCCGCGTCCCGCATCGCTTTATTGGCCGGAGCGCAGCCGTGGGAACCCAGCATACCCAGATAATAAGGATGATCGGACGGCAGAGCACCGATTCCCATCATGGTAGTGACGGTGGGCATATGATATTTCTCTACAAACGCCGCCAGTTCCTTCTGGGCATCGGCGGAAAAAACGCCGCCACCGGCACAAAGGACCGGCCGCTTGCAGACTGCCAAAGCCTCCACCGCTTTGCGAACCTGCAGAGAATGCCCCTGGATACGCGGTTTATATCCGATAATATCCACCGGCTTATCATATGTAAAATTGGAAAAGCTATGCTGCTGCATATCAATGGGTACGTCAATTAACACCGGACCGGGACGGCCGGTGGAAGCGATATGAAAGGCTTCCTTGAAAATCTGCGGAATATCCGCCGCCCGCTTGACAATATAGCTGTGTTTGGTGAAGGGTTCCGCCGCGCCGGTGATATCCGCCTCCTGGAACACGTCCCGCCCCAGCAGATCACTGCGGACCTGTCCGGTAATCACCACCAGGGGAATGGAATCCATATAAGCAGAAGCAATACCGGTGAGAAGGTTGGTGGCGCCGGGTCCGGAGGTGGCGATGCAGACGCCGGGACGGCCGGAAATACGGGCGTAGCCGCTGGCGGCATGGGCGGCGTTCTGTTCGGTGCGCACCAATACATGATGAACCGATGAATCCGCAAGACAATCATAAAAAGGACAGATGGCCGCGCCAGGATAACCGAACGCCACGGGCACCTGTTCGGCTTCCAGACATTTTACCATGGCCATAGCGCCTGTTATCATATCATTTCATTCCCTGTTTGTCCGACTTGGAATCCTGAGGAGAAAACCCTGAGGAATTGTTTCTTATTATAGACCGAACAGCGATGCAAGTCAAGACATTTTTGCTTGATAAAGCGATAAAGCGCTTAGGGGAGGTGTGTCATAAACAGCTATATTATTACGAGATATTGCAGCGCGTTGGAAGGACGCCGCGCCAGTCAAAATGCAAAGGCATTTATATCATGCCTAACCACCTTGGAAAATGGTTGCACGAAAAGAAGAGACGGATAGCGCCAAACTATCCGTCTCTTCTAGATGTAAGTTGATCCGTCTTATTTTATTAGCCTAAAATAGATTGCTCCCTGGTTTTTTCAACCCATGCCGCCCAACGGGGGTCTGCTTTCATTTCTTTTTCCACTTGACCGAAATCGGGATTACACCAAAACGGCCAATCTTTCGGCAATTCTTCCGCGATCTTTGCGGGAGAACCGGAACGGCATTTTACGCATGATACAAGAGATGCTGTGAAAGCATGCTCTTTGCCGTCCAGCAAGGCTTCCAGCGACCGCGCGTGTTTGAGCGCCTCATCAAGAGAAACAAAAGCATCGTCGTGATACCCGCGTTCCCACTGTATTCTTGACAGATACAGGTAAAGCTGTATCACATTACCGTGGTACTCGCCCAAATTTCCGTCGTCGCAGATCAAATAAAACAAGGAAATGGCCCCTTGAATCTTTTGTATCGGCATATCGCTTTCATAATGATGCAAGTTGGTGATAAGGCCATAAACCAGTTGTTCAGAAAACTTGCCCGCCATTTTCAGAAGAAGATCTCCTATATATTGCGCTTCCTTTTCGCCGTCAACTGCGGCCGCAAGCATCATCTCTCTGCAATTCTTAAGCTCCGGCATCCGCTTTGCATAAGCGATGGCTTTTTCTGTTTCCCCAAAATTTCGGTAAAGCAGGACAAGAATGGAGATCGCTTTGGTAAAGACGGCATTGTTGCTTGTGGTGCTGACCAGATTTTCGCAAACTTTCACTGCCTCCCTCCAATACTTATTTTTTTGATGCTGATCATAATCGTGCCGGATGTAGCCGTCACTATCGTAATATACCCATTCGTGATGTCTTCTCCAACCGGCCTCCGATAATGTATCCGCAAGCGTTATGAGCAATTTCTCGTTTTGCGGAAATTCGGCAAGACCTTCGCGAAGGATACCGAGACATTCATCCACCCAAAAATCATCGCCGCGGCTTTTGATATGAAAAGCCTCCACCCTTTCTATGATCTGGTCGATCTTTTGGTCCCGATGATAGGTATATCCAAACAGCTCGTCAATGGTTACGCCGAAATAATTGGCAATGGAGGGCATAAGTTCCATATCCGGGTAGCTTCCTCCCGCTTCCCAGCGGGAAACCGCCTGACTGGTGACGCCGAGCGCATCGGCTAGCGCTTCTTGGGTTCTGCCGTCCCGGCGGCGAAGTTCCCGTATTTTGTCCCCCAGATGAAGCTGCATATTCTTTCCTCCCTTCATTTATCACCGGTGTAATCTCATTGTACCATGTATATACGAAACTTCCATCATCAAATAGTTGTTTCAAAATCAACTGCTGTTTGGATTGCTTTGCTTTCAGACTGTGCCCTGGTTCTCATCATCATATCGAAAAACCATTATTAAGTTCCGTCTTTCATCCTCCCTACAGCAGCATTTTTGCATAGAATGACGTTTGCTTCTCCTTTTCCAGTTAAAAGAAACTCTCCAGACGTTTTATCATCTGGAGAGCTTCTTTTAACTGTTTTGTTTTTCCGGTTTCTCCTCGTCAAAATATACGCCGTACCAGACCAGGAACATGTACACCGTCCAAATCTTCCGGCTGTTATCCCTCTTTCCTTCATAATGCTGATCCAGGAATTTTAACAGCTCGTCCACCTTGAAAAAACTTTTTGCGGCTGGCGAGGTAAAAGCGTCCCGCACCCTGCGGTAATGCTCCTCTTTGCGCAGCCAGATACGGATGGGGACCGGGAATCCCAGTTTTGGCCGTGCGGTGGATTTCTCCGGCATGTGCCGCTTCGCCGCCAGCCGCATGGCGTATTTGGTGGTTCCCTCCGCAATGCGGTGTTTGGCGGGGATGCGCGAAGCCACGCTGAAGACTTCTTTATCCAGGAAGGGAACCCGCAGCTCCAGAGAATGGGCCATGCTCATCCGGTCCGCTTTCAGCAGAATGTCTCCTACCATCCAGCGATTAATATCCAGGTACTGCATCCGGGTCACATCGTCCAGGCCCTGACAACGGTTGTAATACGCCGCTGTTTTTCCGGCGGGATCGGTGGCGGGGATTGTTTTGAGCAGCTTGTCCTTTTCCTTTTGGGTGAACATATACGCATTGCCGATGAAACGTTCCTCCAAGGTTTTAGAACCGCGGATCAGGAAGGATTTACCCTTAAAGTCAAAAGGCAGAGCGCTTACCAGCCGGGCCGCCGCCTTGCGCAGCCAGCGGGGCAGCTTCTGATATCCTGCCAGAGATGTGGGCTCATGATAGATACGGTAACCGCCGAACAGCTCGTCCGCGCCTTCCCCTGAAAGCACCACTTTGACGTGCTCAGCCGCCAGCTTGGAAACAAAATAGAGAGCGATACAGGAGGGATCGGCCAGGGGCTGATCAAGATGATACTGCACCTTGGGCAGCGCTTCCCAGTATTCCTCCTCGGTGATGAGATGGGTGTAGTGGTCGATCCCCACTTCTTTCGCCAGTTCAGCGGCATAGGCGCTTTCATTATAATGGGAGCCGTTGTCAAAGCCTACAGTGAACGCCTTCTGGCCGCCGAAATAAGAAGCCACAAAGCTGGAATCCACGCCACCGGAAAGAAAACAGCCCACCTCCACATCGCTGATCCGGTGGGCCTCCACCGAATCGGTGAATACCCGGTCCACAGCGTCCACCGCTTCCTCCAGGGTCATTTCCTCTTCCGGATGAAAAACCGGCTCCCAGTAACGTTGCTCGGTGACTTTTCCATTCTGAAAGCGCAGAAAATGAGCAGGCGGCAGACAAAAAACATTTTTGAAAAAGGTTTCCTTAGGCAAGGAATACTGAAAAGAAAGGTAGTTATCCAGCGCGGCGGGATTGAATTCTTTGACAAATCCCGGATGCTGCAGAATGGATTTGATCTCCGACGCATACAGCAGTTCCCCGTCAGGCAGCACAGTATAATGCATCGGCTTGATGCCGAAATAGTCTCGGGCGATAAACAGGGACTGATCTCCGGGGTTCCAGATTACAAACGCAAACATACCCCGCAGTTTGGGTAGCAAATCCTCCCCCCACTCCTCGAAGCCATGGACCAGCACCTCGCTGTCCGTCTCGGTATAGAAGCTATGGCCTGCATCCAGCAGCTCCCGGCGCAGATCCCGATAGTTATAAATCTCCCCATTGAACATGAGTACCAGGGATTTGTCCTCATTGTAGATCGGCTGACTGCCGGATTCCAGATCGATGATACTCAGCCGCCGGAAGGCCATAGCCACGCCGTCGTCCAAGTAATAGCCCTCAGAATCCGGGCCTCGATGAGTAATCACCGCCGCCATCTCTTTAAGAACCTGGTCCCGGTTTTCAACCTGACCTGTAAAACCGCAGAAACCGCACATGCACATCTCTCCATTTTTATGGTTACTCCGATAGTATACCAGAAAATACCGGCTTTTAAAATACCGGACAGAAATTATTATGGCCCGCCGCTGCGCCTGCAAATCGAAGCGGCATGACCCTCGTAAGGATCATGCCGCCTTTCCAATACATAATACATAGATCAGGACAGAGATGAAGGATTTTCCGGCGCTTCCTTGGACTTTTTCTGAAAATCCTTGCCCGTCAGACCCTCCTGAGCCAGCATGGATTTCAGCACGGAAATATCTGTGGAAACATCCATGGCGTCATCCTGATACAAGCTGTCCAACAGATTTTCAAAAGCCGTATTGATGGTATCCAAAGCATTTTCGATATTCTGCCTCGCCCCTGCGATATTCTGACTCATCACCGGCTGTTCATAAAAATCCCGGTAGGCGTTTACCAGCTTCAGCGTAGTGGGCAGATAATAGTTCATGAACTTACGAATTTCCGGCATTTTCTCCGGACGTTCCTCCACACAGTCGAAAATCCTGGTGGTGATATTCTCCAACCGGTCCAGCTTTTCCGATACATCCTGAGCAGGGATAGCGTCGTTGGCCTCACGAATCTGCCGGATATAACGGCGGCCTTCCGCCAAAGCTGCATTTTCTTCGGATTCGTCTTCCAGCTCCTGCTGCTTTCTCATATTCTCCTTGGCATCCAGATAATACTGGTAGGTTTCATAATCCAGCATCAGGCAGGTTTGCTCGTCATCCAGGTGGCCATCCGGAAAAAAGCCCAGACGAATCATCTTTTTTAAATCCTTGATCACGAATTTTTTTGTCTGTCCGGTGGCAGATGCCAGCATCTCAATAGGACAAAATTTATCGCCCTTCATCCGCTGCATATACGCTTTAAAGCGTTTCACCCGGCCCTGCATCTGAAAGCCGCAGCCCACCATGATTAGAAACACCGCCAGCAGCGGCAGAAAAACGCCAAGAGAAATACCGGTGAACAAACCCATCGTCTGAGAAACCAGCGACACAATTCCGGATATCAGTACACCCAGCAGCACAGCGCCCAAGCCGATAAAGCCAAAAACCAGCAGAAGCACAGAGGCCACGTTTCCAGGAATCTTAAACCGGGGTCCGCGGACAGATGACCGCTGCACATACGGGACGTTCATTTGAGAGGGCTGCGGCTGAGACATGGACTGCTGCGTCCGGACTGTAGGCTGCTGCTGAAATATAGGGGTGTGAAAGGAAGTCTGCACCGATTGGGCAGCATCGCGCACAGTGGTTTTAATATTGGTTTTTAGCTCGGTAAACTCCTTGGAATGCAGCGCATCGCTGACCGCGTCGCTGATCTGCTGCCCCAGGTTCTGAAAATCGAATTCATTCATCTATCGTCAATCCTTTCGCCAAGGCGTTGGTCAAAAACAGATATCCTATACCCCATTCTGCCATCCGCAGCGGCTTACATCAGCATAAATTGCCTTTGTTCCCTGCATCCGCGCCTCTGCCCCTGCTATACCGGAAGTCAACCGTTGGCTTCTTGGCAAAAGCGGGACACATCTTTTGAGTCATTATTTTTCCATTAATACGGACTGTGTCCATTATATCGTATTCTTTCACAAGATACAACACGCAAATTCAGTTTGGAACAAAACGCGGCCTTCTTCCTTTGTGGGGAACCGCCGCTGGTTACTTCAGATATCCGGCACGATACCAGGGGCGTCGCACAACACACGAATATACATAGAAACTGAAAAAACGCAGCTTCGCGTTTATAAAACGAAATGCGGGCCACACTCGATGGCCCGCAAGCGATTTTTCAAAGGGTTGTTGCAAAATGAGACATTTGCAACAACCCCATTATGGAGAAATATAAATCCATTTGCTATAGTCATGAATGCTTTGGCTGATCGGAAAGAACCAGCCGTCTTCTTTGGCATAACGGACCACACTCACCTTGTAACGGTAGCCAACAGGCGCATAAAACTCCCGCGTGAAGTCGCACACAGACGTATCCAGTGAATAGTAATCCTTCACTTCATATAAAGTTTTTATATTTCCGCTGCTGTCCATCTGATCGATGACGATTTTTGTAAAACCAATTTCTGAAACGGACCGATTGGTAGAGAAGCCGCAATCGACAATCAGCCATGGTGCCTGGATAGTAGTCGGTCTTGCCGCACCACTGTTTGCTCCGAACTCCTTTTGACACACATCCAGATAATGATTAACGATGATACCTTCCGTCCTGATCTGCACTCCAGCGGCCTTGATATTTTCGTGCCCTGCTTTTCTGCCGAGATAAACAAGGGAGAAAGGACTTGATTCCGCCAATACATTTACAGACAACAACTGCAGGCATAAGACCGCCGTCAGCACAAAAATCCGCAATAGGATCCTTTTCACCCCTTCACCTCCAAAGCCATTCTTTGAAGAATCCATGTCCATTCCGAATCTGCAAAGAGTGACAAAACATCAATCCATCGCAGAAAGTTTATCACATCCAGGAAGGATGTGCAAGCCATATGGAATATATCATTTCATTAAGCGCACCGTACACGTTTATCAGATGTTGTGGACAGCTTTCCGACAAAAGTCAGCACCTGGCGTCTGTTGGCTGCGGCCGCTTTCATGCGCTGCTTCTTTCTCGCAAGTAAATCCCAGCGCAGAGCACCAGCGCAGCAAAACAAAATGGATATCCGCAAGAAAACAAGCAATCCTGTCACCAGTGGAAATTGGGCGGGATGAAGAACGCCTGTGGCAATCATCTCCATCAAGCACGCTGTCAGCGGCAAAAGCGCCAGCTTGCGCGTGGATTTAAAACTGGCTTTTCTAATCATTACAATAAACATGATCCCCATGGCGATTACACTGACAACACTTAAAATCATGATAAAACATCCTTTCACGATAAAGACGAAAATTTGTTCAGAACAAATGTTTACGTTCTTATTATAACCTGTTCTTTCTAAATTGCAAGAGGAAAACGAAAATTTGTTCTGATTCCCATTTCTCTTTTCGTCATGAATATACCATATAATTCTAGAAATGTCAATTATTTCCAATTACTATTTTACAATTATTTTTTTTGCCAAATTGCGCGCCTATTTACTGGCTTTTCTTTACAAATTCCAGTCCAATGACACCGTTTTATCTCGAAATCGATCTCATTAAGGCAAGAATCAGCAATAACAAAAAACAACTGACGACCACTTAAGTCGTCAGTTGTTTTAAGAAAAGATAGTGAAGCAACCAGGAAATCACTTATGTTTATTTATCAGCAGCGCATTCTGCAGTTTTGCCGCCATCAGCGTGTTTTTCATCAGCATGGCGATGGTCATGGGCCCCACGCCGCCGGGCACAGGCGTGATCCATCCCGCCACCGGTTCCACCGCCTCATAGTCCACATCTCCGCACAGCTTGCCGTTTTCGTCTCGGTTCATTCCCACATCGATAACTGCCGCGCCGGGCTTCACCATATCCGCAGTCACGAATTTGGCTTTGCCCACAGCAGCCACCAGAATATCCGCACCGGCGCAGACTTCCTTTAAGTTTCGGGTGCGGGAATGGCAAATAGTAACCGTACCATTGGCATGCAGCAGCAGCATAGCCATGGGTTTACCCACGATATTGCTCCGACCGATCACCACGCAGTTCTTTCCAGCCGCCTCCACGTCGGAACGGCGCAGCAACTCCATGACCCCTGCCGGCGTGCAGGGAAGAAAATTGTAATCGCCGATCATAATGTGCCCCACATTCGCGGCATGGAACGCATCCACGTCTTTCATGGGAGAGATAGCGGCAATCACCGCTTTGTCATCGATATGCTCAGGCAGCGGCAGCTGGCAGAGGATGCCGTTAATATCGCTGCGGCCGTTGAGCGAAGCCACCAGCGCCAGAAGTTCGTCCTGCGTGGTGTCCGCCGGAAGGGCGAATTCCTCCGAATAGATTCCCGCGTTGGCACAGGCCCTTTTCTTATTATTGACATATACACGGGAAGCCGGATCATCCCCCACAATGATAACCGCCAGGCCGGGGACAATGCTTTTTTCCTTTAATTCCTTCACTTCTGCGGCCACATCCGCCAACACCGCTGCGGATATCGCTTTGCCATCGATAATTTTTGCCATATAGCTGTCCATTCCTTTCCACAAATCCATGGATCAACGGCTTGCCGATCATGCTACTCGGTGGGTTGATCTTCCTTTTTTTCATCCATGATATCATCAGGAACATCCGGCGTTCCGTCTTCATTTTCTGCTTCGGGTGTTTCAGAATCGCCGTCTTCCTGTTTTTCTGTCTCTTGATCCGCTGTATCTTCCGGTGCCTCCTCGGCAGCAGTTTCAACAGCTTCCTGATTTTCTTCGTCACTGTCCGCCGGATTCTCCGCGTCCTCCTCATTTAAGGGAATGGTGCCATCCTCCAGCACCAATTCCTTGGGCAGCCTGGTCGCCCAGCTTTTGAAGACAAACAGCAGAACGATACCCCCGATAATAGCTACAATCGCCACCAGCTGGGATATTTTCATGGTCCCCAGCATCAGGCTGTCGGTGCGCAGACTCTCGATGGCAAACCGTCCGGCACCGTACCAAATCATATACAAGGCAAAGATTTCGCCCTTGAACTTATAAGCCTTTTTAGAGATGATATGGAGCACCACCAACCCCAGCAGGCACCACAGGGATTCATACAGGAAGGTGGGATGTACCGGCAGATCGGGATCAAAGCCGCTGCCGCCGTTGCCCATCATAATGGATGAACCGGTCATGCCCCAGGGCAGATCGGTATTGCCACCGAAGGCTTCCTGATTGAAGAAATTCCCCCACCGGCCGATGCCCTGGCCTATGAGAAATCCCAAGGAAGCCAGATCGAACATGGCAAGCGTATTCACCTTGCGCACCCGGCACATCCACAAGGCCGTGACAAAGGCAAATATGATACCGCCGTAGATGCCCAAACCGCCCTTCCAAACCTGAAGAATGCTGATGGGATCTTCGAAATACATTGCCCTGTCCTCAGAAAACAGCACAAAATACAGCCGGGCACCAACAAAAGCAAACAGTGCCGATACCAGCACCACATCGATCATCCGATCAGGATCAATCCCGAAATACTTAGCCCGTTTCAAGCCGTAGATCATCGCCAGCAGGAAACCAACCGCGATGATCAAACCATACCATTTAATGGTGATGGTCTGACCGAAAAGGTCGAACTGGACCAGAATATCGGAAATACCGAATTTCAGCCCCAGCTTTGGAAACTCCACAAATGATTCCATGAACGCGACTCATCCTTTCTGTTGTCCGCCTTCTCAGGCAAAATTCCCGTCTTTATGTACCGCCCCCGCGGGCGGGAATCAGTCGGCTGGCCGCACCACCGACAAGGCTGCCGCTTCGGGACGGAAGCCGCCGTCCAGCAGCGCATACACCGATTGTATATCCAGAGTGGCCGCTGTGTCAATCAGATTAAAGGGCTCCCGGCCATAAAAATAGTCGGAAACAAGAAAATCACCGCAGTTCTCCACATCATTCAAGGCCGAAATCAGCCGTCCATATACCATGTTGCGAGCCATCCGGAAATCCTCTTCCGGAATTCCCGTGCGCTGCAGACGACTGATCTCCTCCCGAATAGCTGCTGCCACGGCATCCGGATCCCGGGACTCGCCGCCGAACAGCCAGGATGCATAGCCAGGACCCTCAAAATATTGGCATCCAAAAGAAGTGTTGATCAGCCCTTCCCTCAGCAGCCGGGCATACAGCGGCGAGGACTTGCCTGCCAGCAGTTCCAGCAGCACGTCCGCCGCCACCAATTCCGCTGCCGGACGATAGGCCGTACCCTGCACGGGGCATTTGTATCCATAATAGAACAGGGGCGCCGCCACCGGCATATCGGCTTCCACCCGGGAGGCCGCCGCCTGAATCGGCTCTGCCGTCGCCGCCCGCTCAAGATTCCATTCGGGGGCGGGAATCAGCACCCGGTCCGCTACCCGGAGCACGGTATCCGTATCGACGTTGCCCGCCACCACCAACACCATGTTGCGGAGATTGTAGAAGGAGCGGTAACAGCTGTACAGCAGCTCCGGAGTAATCTCGGCAATGGATTCCACCGTACCCGCGATATCCACTCGGACCGGACAATTCTGATACAAGGCTTTCAGCAGGTTAAACAGCACCCTCCTGTTGGGGGAATCCTCGCACATCCGGATCTCCTGCCCGATGATCCCCTGCTCCTTCCGCACGGTTTCTTCGGTGAAATACGGCCTCTGCACAAAATCCAGCAGAATCTCCAGGGACTCCTCCAGCCGCCCGGTACAGTTGAAAAGATAAGCGGTGCGCTCAAAACTGGTATAGGCATTGGCTGAAGCGCCGGTGTGGGCATACCGTTCAAAGGCGTCGCAGTCCTCGTTTTCAAACAGCTTATGCTCCAGATAATGGGCGATGCCCTCTGGCACCTCCACCTCCCGTCCGTCCTCCACAAATGTGGTATCCACCGAACCGTATTTTACCGCAAACACCGCATATGCGGACTGATAACCAGGCTTGGGACATACGAAGATCGGCAGTCCGGAGGGATGATCGATGCGCACGCAGCGCTCTCCGCTTTTGGGATCCCGGAATTCCATGATCACCGGCTTATTCATCCTCCCCCTCCTTTTTCTGCGCTTCTTGGGCCGCCAACATATAGATAGCATCCAGCCGGATGCCTGCCGCCGCCTTCTGCACTCTTTCCCGTGTCACTTGCGCAACCGCCCCTGCCGCCGCCTGAGGCGTGGTAAGCTTTTCCAGCCCCGCCTGCCCCAGATACCAATTGCTCAAAGTGGATTGCAGATCCCCTACGCTTTCCAACTGGTTTATCAGGCTGCGCCGGGCAGCCTCCAGATCCTCATCGGTGAAATCTCCCTGCTGAACTGCCACCAGCTGCCGCAGAATCTCCTCTCGGGCCTGATCAGCCTTATCCAGTTGGACGCCGCTGTCCACCAGCATCACGCCCTTGAGCCGATCATAGGAGGAAGCGCAGTAATAACACAGGCTTAGCTTTTCCCGGACGTTGCGGAAAAGCAGGGAATGGGGCGTACCGCCCCAAAGGCTGTTCAGCAGACGCATAGCCGCCACGTCCCCATCCGGCTCCGCAGCCTCTGCCCGAAATCCCAGCACCAGCTTGGACTGGTTCACCGGCATGGATTCCGTCAGGTTTTCCGGCTCCTGCCGCGCGTTAGCCCGCTGGATTTTCACACGCGCGGGATGACGGCCGAGTACGCTCCCAAAACGGCTGCCAATGGCTTCCGCCACGGCACGACCGTCTTCGTCGCCCTGAATCACAACCTGCACACAGGCCTCGGCCAGCGCCTGCCGCCAAAGGGCGGTGACAACGTCAGGAGTCAGCTTCTCCACATCCTCCGCCCTTCCGTAACGATTCACGGCGTATGGCTCGCCGGCGCACATCACCTGCTCCGCCCGATGCCGGGCATACCAGCGTTTTTCATCGATTTCCGCTTCAATGCGTTCTTTCAGACAACGCTTCTCCTGCTCCACATCCGTCTCTCGGAAACAGCCATTTTCCAGCGCCGGCTCAAACAGCATGGACCCCAAAAGCGCGGCGCATTCTCCCGCCACATCCTCCTGCGCCAACGCGAATCTGCTATCGATGCAGGACACGGTGAGGAGCAGCGCCTGCGCTTCTCCCACCCGGCTGACATCCGCCGACACCCGAGCACCATACAGTTCATTGAGACGGCGATTCAGGGCGGTGAAATCCGGATAAGCCGCACAGCTGCGGTGCAGTAGAAAGGGCAGGATGGCATAGCCCGCCGCGGTTTCCTCCCGCAGAGGCAGCAGCAGCGCCGTGGTAATCCGCGCCGTCTTGAACCGGCTGTCCTGCAGGCAGAGACAGCGGATCCCCTCAGCAGGCGAAAAGCTAACAGGTTGCAAAGCCAAATCCTCCTTTGTCTAATAGGCGGTTCCGGCAAGCCGGAAAACTGCCCTGGTCTTTTTCGATAGTATATCAGAATTTCCTATTATTGGGAAGAGAAAAGTTATTGATGCGGATTTTCCCCCGCCGCCTTCACCGTCAGTTCCACCCGGTGAGGACGGCCGTCCAGCGGCACAAATGCAGCCGGTTCTCCATCCACCAGCATCCCCCGTTCTCCTCGGGAAACGGCAATGGTCATAAGGGTGTCCCGCAGACGGATTTCCAGTTCCCAGCCCGGCCAGCCGTCCGGCAGACGGGGCTGCAGCAGCAGCCGGTCTCCCTGGGGTCGCAGCCCCAGCAGACATCCCATTACCGCCGTATAGAACCATCCTGCAGAGCCGGTGTACTGGCTCCAGCCAACCCGGCCGGGACAGGCGGGATGGGCATAGACATCGCCCGCCAGCGCGTAAGGCTCCCCGCCGTAAAGGTTGCCCAAACGTCCGGTGTACTTGGCCGCCGGATTAAGAATATCCAGCACCTGCGCGCCTTCCTCTATCCGGCCGGATTCCAGCAGGGCCATAGCCAGCCATACCGCGCCGTGGGTATACTGGCCGCCGTTTTCCCGTACGCCGCCGGGATAAGCGGTGATATAGCCCACTCGGGGATCGGTGCGGGAGAAGGGAGGATCGAACAGCTTTACCACCCCGTTTTCCCGGTCCACCAGAACATCCGCCGCGGTATTAAGCGCGATTTCCGTATGCTCCCGGGGCAACCCGCAGAACACCGCGAAGCTTTGGGCAATGCCGTCCAGCGCGCAGGCCTGGTCTCCTTTTTTTCCCATGGGAGTACCGTCATCCAGGAATGCCCGCAGATATCGATCTTCATCAAAGCAGTCGTCTGCCGCCCGGCGGTATTCCTCCGCCATGGCCCGCAGCCGGTCCGCCCGCGCCCGCTCTCCCCGCTCCTCACAAAGGGGAGCGAAGGCTTCCAGCGCCAGGATCAGAAACATCGCCAGCCAGACGCTCTCTCCCCGGCCTCTGGCCCCCACCTTGTTCATGCCGTCATTCCAGTCTCCGGAACCCATCAGCGGCAGGCCGTGTTCGCCTTTGGTGCAGGCCCTTTCCAGCGCCCGGAGGCAATGCTCATAAATCGGTGCTTTTTCCAGCGTCCTCCCGGGTTCGAAATAGCGCTCTTGCTCTTCTCCGGTCAGCGGATCCCCGGTCAGCCAGGCAATCGGGATATCCAGGATTTGCTGGTCTCCGGTAAAGCGCACATACTGTGCCGTGACATAAGGCAGCCATACCAAATCGTCGGAACAGCGGGTGCGCACGCCCCGCAGACTTTTCGGCAGCCGGTGCCACCAGTGCAGCACGTCCCCCGCCTCAAATTGGACCGCCGCGCATCGCTGAATCTGTCGCCGAGTGACGGCGGGATCCAGCCACAGTGCCGCCAGGCTGTCCTGCAGCTGATCCCGGAAACCCCAAGCGCCGCCGCACTGATAAAAGCCGGTCCTGGCAAAGATGCGGCAGCGAAGAATCTGATGAGGCAGCCAGCCGTTGCACAGAGCGTTCAGCGGTTTATCCGGCGTATGCAGCCGGGGCCGGACGCTCTGCCCTGCCGTATGCCGTTCTGCCAGGGCCGGCAGCCGAACCGCCGCCGCTTCGCAAGCGGCGAAGCCCAGCACAAAGGTAACCTTTTCCTTTCTCCGGGGCGGCAGCTTCCGTCTCACAATTACTGCAGCGCAGGGATCGGGAACAGGCGCCAGGGTCCCGCCCCCCCAGGAGCCGCAAAGAAAGCCGCCCCGGTCGCAGTCGCAGCCGTCCGCGCCGCCCAGGGCGGTGAGAATCATGCTGCCGGAGACAGCGGCAAAGGGATTGTGCAGCAGCAAAGCGCCCTCCTGCCACCGGGCGCCGGTGAACCGGGCGGTATTCCGGTTCACCCCCAGCACCGGCTCGGTATAATAAGCCAGCTGCACCTCCATCGCCTCCTCCGCAGTATTTTCCAGCTCCGCCTCAACCGTCTTCCACATGCCTTTTTCCGGCACTCGGACGTTGACGGCGGTCAAAACCAGCCCGGCCGCGCCCTCATATCGGGCAAAGCCCTCCCCATATTCCGCGCGGCTTCCCCAGACCAGATCGGATATTCGGCCCTCCGACCGCAGCAGCAGCATCTCCCCGCGGTTGTCTGTGGTGACATCGTTGAGCCAAGGGGTCAGCTTGTTCTCCCGGGCATTGATCGCCCAGGTGAAGCCCAGCGCCTGATCCGACACCATTGTGCCGAAGGTGGGATTGGCCAGAACATGACACCAGGGCAACCGCGGACGTTCAGTCAGGGTGAATCCTTCCCGGTCAAAGAGACCGCCCCGGATAGCCAGCCGGCCTCCCTCCGCCTCCGGCGCGGCCTCAGGCGGAGCGACCGGGCAGATGGATACAGGCTGATAATCGGTTACCGGTATCCCCGCTCGTTTCAGATCCCGCGCTCCGTTATGGGCACAGACGGCGGTCAGCAGCCGCAGAGCCTCCTCTCCATGGATCGCCAGATTCACGGCATGAATCCCGCCCCGCTTGCCCAGCATGCTGTCGCTGCGGGCATCCCGAGCCACCGACCGCAGCGCAGCCAGAACCGGCGCATCGTAGGAACCATCCTCCCGGTAGACCACTGCCAGTTCCGTGGTCACGCCTCCCATCCGCAGTGAACGATGGAGCCGCATATACGGTTCCGCCCTGGAGGCATCCGCAGCGTTGTGGACTTCAATGAGGAGGATGGGATAGTCTCCCGAGATCCCCAATGCCCACAGCGCTTCCTGTCCCCGGCCGTTCTCCCGGGCAGCAGCAGCCCAATCCCGGGACATTCGGGGCGGATAGAACAGATCGGGCAGCACCTGGGCCGCCAGTTGAGCTTCCACCCCGCCAAAGGGAGATGGAGACGCTTTACTGGGAGTCAGCGGCCCTTCCCGCCGGGCTTCAATGAGTCGGGAAGCCGCCTCCGTTTCGGTAGGGGCGGCGGCCAGGGCAAAGGTAAGCGCCCGCTGTGACCGTCCCGGCAGTTCCAGCGTTAGCCGGATAGCCGCCGCAGCATCGGGTGTGCCGTCTCCTTTATCGGAAAAGGAGGTATTCAACCCCTCCGCCAGGGATTCCAGTCCCAGCGGTCGGGTGAGCAGCGCCTCCCGGCTCGCCTCGTAAACAAAGTCCTCTCCTTCCAGGAAGCCGACGGCCAGACACATGGGCGCCTCTCCCTCCCGCTGACGCCGGGTGATAAACAGCAGCTTGGTGGCCGGGTCGCGGCGAACGGAAAGAAACAGACGGGAAAAAGCCGGATGTGCTTCCGCATCTTCCCGCCGGGCCAAACACGGCTCAAAATAAAAAAGGACTTCCGCCGAGAGTTTATGAGCCGATTTATTTTTCAGCACCAGCTGCCGTTCCTCGCAGGGAAGCCGGGGATGCACCAACATTCGCAGACCGGCCTCCACGCTGCCCTTTTCCGCAAAAAAGGAGGCGAAGCCGTTGCCGAACTCCACCCGCCTCAGACAGCTGTCCTCACGGTAATCCGGCGCCCGGGTGACGGAGAAGGTCCCCTCTCCCGCATCCACCAGGGTAAAGATACCCTGAGGACGGCGGAGCAGATCTCTGCTGTGCATATGCACATCCAGTCCCCGGCAGCAGGAGATACCCGCGCCTGTGTCGGTTATCGCCAGCATCCATTCTCCGCCGGAAAGCAGCTGCAGCCGGGGAGTGCGGGGATTGATGGTTTGAAATTCTTCGGTTTCCGGCCGGGAACGCCCCGGCAGCTCCGGTACCACCTTATCCGGCACCGCGTCATAGACCGCGCCGCCCACAGGCGCCTTTTCATTCAGAAGTTCCACCGCCCGGGCCATATCCGGATCCCGGAGGAACCGGCGCACGAACACATCCTCAAAGGCAGCGTTGGCGCAGGCCACCATGCTCATCCCCACATGATGGGCCATATAGCTGCGTACAACGGAATAGCCGCCTCTGGCCGCCCGGCCCCGGGTGAAATCCGCCGCTTCATAGAAACCGCAGCGCCCGGTCATCCCCAGCTTTTCCAGCCGTGCCAGGTTCCTCAGTGCGGCGTCCGGGTCAGTGGTGAGAGTAAGGAAGGTGGAATAAGGCGAAATCACCATATCCGCCGCCAAGCCGCGCTTAAGGCCCAGCTTGGGCACGCCATGGGCCTTGTACTGATAATTCAGATTGGCATCAAAAGCGTAAAACCCGCTTTCGCTAATGCCCCAGGGAATACCTCTTGGGGAACGTGCCCGCTGACAGTGCAAACAGAACCGCAGCGCCTCATATCCCATGGTGCCTTCCCAAACAGGCAACAGCAGCCGAGGCATAAAATATTCAAACATGGTGCCCGTCCAGGATACCGGTCCCACATATCCGCCTGCCCGCGCCAAAGTGCGCCCCAGTGCGCCCCAATGCTTTTTAGGCACCGCCCGGGTGGCCACGGCAAAATAGCCTGTCATCCGGCTTTCGCTCATCAGCAGATCATAATAAGAAGGGCTGCACACACCGCTGTCGGGATCCAGACCAATGTGGAACAGTTTCCGCCGTTTATTGTAAAGAGGGGTCAAATCCATTTCCGTATACAAACGCCGGGCCCGTTCAGCCAAAGTGGCGGCGCGAATATCGTCTTTCTCCAGCAAACCTTGACGCAGCGCCACCAGACAGCAGGCCAGGTTGCCGCTGTCCACCGTGGAAACATAGCGCGGGGACAGCGGGCGCAGGCTGCGGGTGTCGTACCAGTTAAGCAGATTTCCCCGCCACTTTTCCAGCTGCTCTACCGTGGAAAGAGTACGGTCGATGCGCAGCAGCATTCCCTCATGATCAATCAGGCCGAAATCTCGGGCTGCCAGCACGCACAGGAGATAAAGCCCGATATTGGTGGGAGAGGTACGGTGGGCAACCCGCCAGACAGGGGATTCCTGCAGATTATCCGGCGGAATATAGTGATCCTCCGCCGTACACACTTCTTCATAATAACGGAATGCCGCCGCCGCGTAGCCCCCTATCCGTTCCCGGCCCGCCGACGTCAGCACCCGGCGCTTCCGGTCGTAGTCCTTGGCGGAATAGACGGCCAAGGGAATTAACGCGGCAAAAAACAGACCGCAGAGCCGACTCAGCCCCCCACCCCAAATGATCAAAACCGCCGCCAGCAAAAGGCTGGGCCAAAACCGCCGGATGACAGCAAACCAGCCGTTTTTTTTTCGTTCCGCCTCTGCCGCCGTCACCCATTCCAGCAAGTTCCGGCGAGACCGGAGCCGCCACAGCGCTCTTCCCGCCGCTGAGAGACCGGTCAGCGCAGCAGCGGGAAGCATAACAAAGGTATAAAATGCCTGGGACAGAGCCTCCAGCGCCCGGGGCATCACCCGGGAATAATATCGTGCCGTCAGCGTCTGCCAGCCGCCGTGCAGCAGGGAAAGCAGCGCCGACAGCAGCGGCCCCGACAGGGTGGAGAAGAGCCCCAGAAGGGTCAGCATCTGTGCGCCGGCGGGCACAAAGAGCGCCGACAGCAGACAGACCAGAGCCGCCGCCGGAGTCAGGGAACGGCGGAGGTTGTCCAGCAGCTTCCATCGATCCAACCGGTTCAAAGGCAGCCTGTGGGAGAATATAAAAGGCATATTCTGCCAATCTCCACGAATCCAGCGGTGGAGGCGGTCCAGCCAGGCGCCCATGGAGGGCGGAAATCCATCGGTCATCTCCACATCGGACACATATCCCGCCCCCAGCAGGCAGCCCTCCAAAATATCGTGGCTGAGCACCTGCTCTGCCGGGAAGACGCCTTCAGTTACCTCCAGCAGCGCCCGTACATCCAGCAGCCCTTTACCGGAATAAACCGCGGCGGAGAAGCAGTCCATATACAGGTCGCCTGCCGCAGCGTCATAGGGGGTGATTCCCCCCAGCCCCGCCATGGTATGGGAAAACGGGGTGCGGGCGGCGGATTCCCGTTCCAACCCAATCCGGGGCGTCAGCACGCCATGACCGCGGACAACCCGCTTTTTCCCTTTTCTCCCCGCCGATTCCGTCACCTCGGCCACTTCCGGCTGGTTGCAGGGATGCAGCGCGGTCCCCACCAGCTGGGCAGCGGTATCCATCAGCATACCGGTATCGCTGTCCAGCGCCAAAATATAGCGAGCCCGGCGCAGGGCTTTCAAATCCCCCTCCAGGCTGAGAAACCGGTTGTCTCCGTCGCGGATAAACAAGGCCAGCTGCTCCAACGCACCCCGCTTGCGTTCCCGCCCGGTGTAGTTTTTCATGGTGGGGCTGTATTCACGAGGCCGCACTGCCAGCACAAAGGCATTTCCAGTGGCTTTGTTCAGCCGATCAATCTCCCGGGACATGGCAGCGATATCCGAACGATCCTGCGGCATCTCTGGATACATGGCCTGTTTCAGATCCGCCAACAGGCAGATCTGCACCGCTCCCCGACCGTTGGTATTGTATAAACGGGCCAGCTTCAGCGCCGTGGCCGCGGCCTTATCCGCCGCAGGCAGCAGGGTGGAGACGGTAATCACCGTTCTTCCTTCTTCCGGCACGATCCCTTCCAGCTCTAAGCGGGGCAATTGGCGAGGCGTCAGCCCCCGCAGGAACAGTCGCTCGATGAAGGGGCGCAGCAGTTCCCATGCCGGCAGATAAAACAGCAGCGTCAGCCAGGGAAGTCCTGTCCAAGCAGCCAGCACGATGGAAAGAATCAGCGGCAGCAGCGCCTGGAGCAGAAGTTCCAAACGGCCCCGATTCCGTCGGCGCCGCCCATCCCCAGGCAAATAAGCGCCCACATGGCGCTCCCGGGGAGTTTCACCGGCTTTTGCTTTCTCGAGTAAATCCGCCGCCACGGCGGCTTCGCTTTTTTCCTCCCGCAGGGCGGCCAATGCCACCCTGCGGCGATATTCTCCCCGGGAGGCTTCGTCCATCCGCGGATAGCTGCCCTCCGGATCCTCGCACAAAATCCGTTCCACAATGCTGTATCGCTCGGTGAGATCATCGAAATCCATCTCCGCCGTGCGCCGCAAACCTTCCACCGCCGCCGAAATATACCGTTCAGCGGTTTCCGGATCCGCTTCGGCCATTCGGCAGGCCCGGGCCGCGGTGACAATCAAAGCGGCTTTTAAACAGAGAGAGAGCTGAGAAAGTTCGAATACGGTCAGCGGACGGACGTTTTCCGCCGCCGAAACCATCTGATCCACTTCCTCCTCACCGGGAGCGCCTTGCTGTTCCACCAGATCCAGGAAAAGCCGGAACATTGCCGGCCGCCGGTCGATGGACGGTTGGCGCGCGGCAAAGCGGAGGTCCCGCAGCAGCATTTCCCCCTCCTGATTCAGCAAATGATAATTGTCTCCCAGCCATTCGTCAAAGGCACCCTTGCCCCGTCTGACAGCCTGACTGTATACCCGCCGGATCAGGCGCAGGGAACGCCGGATTTCTCCCCGCAGCGGCCGCAGGCTATCCGCCGTAAAGGACTCGCCCACATAAGTCCGCGCCAAGTTTCGATACAACGGCGCAGCTGTCTCCTGTTTCAAATCCGCTTCTTTTTCCATTGTCAACCTCACTCTTGTATCCTGCCAAACGGCCGTCCGGACGGCAAAAGCCGCCCTATCCCGGTTATTTTCCCCGCATCTGCCAAAAAAATACAGAAAACCATCTGCATATTTATTACTTAATCTCCGCCCAACCTTCGCCGGAAAATATTCATAATCTCTTCATTTTTATCTTGACATAATAGAACCGTAGGATATACAATAAACTTTGGGTATATTTCCGTTGTTCGGTCGGTGCTGAACCGGAAGATTCCCAACGGCAGTTTTTTCGCCGGATAGACATGTTCACGGCCTGAGAGCCGTGTTTTGCGCCGATTAGGCGCTTTTTGTCAGCTGGATACGTCCCGGATACCGTGCAGGACAAGCTCGGCCGTGCTTTTAACGTCCGGCGGTCCGTCGGCGTTCGTTTCCCATCGTAAGAGGGAGGATTGTCTCTTTCCGGGAAGAAAACTGCATATTTAAACCTAAAAATAAAATAAAAAACAGGAGGTGTATCCTTTCCGTGCCGGAACATATGCTACCCATTCTGTTGTGCGTTGCCGGTCTGATCGTGGGCGCTCTCGTCGCCGGAATCATCGCATTCAAGGCCGGCGTCTCCCATAGAAAGAAAACGGCGGAGGCCGCCATCGGCTCAGCCGAGGCGGAAGCCGAACGAATCGTGAGTGAAGCCAAAAACGCGGCAGAATCCAAGAAGAAAGAGATGCTTTTGGAGGCGAAGGATGAAATCCATCGTCTGCGCAACGAGTCGGAAAAGGAACTGAAAGAACGCCGCAACGATGTACAGCGGCAGGAACGGCGGATTCAGCAGAAGGAAGAAACTCTGGACCGCAAAATTGAGAACTACGAGAAAAAAGAGGAAAGCCTCGCCAAGAAACAGCGGGACATCGAGGATCGTCTCAATGACGTGGAAAACCTGAAAAAAGGCCAGTTCGAAATGCTGGAGCGCATCTCCGGCTTCACCGCCGAACAGGCCAAGGAATACCTGCTGAACAACCTGGCGGAGGAGTTGACCCACGAAAAAGCGCTGAAGATCAACGAGTATGAGGCGCAGCTGAAGGAAGAAGCGGACCAGCGGGCCCGCAACCTGATATCCCACGCCATCCAGCGGGTAGCCGCGGACCAGGTAACGGAGACCACCGTTTCCGTTGTTCCTCTGCCCAATGATGAGATGAAGGGCCGCATCATCGGCCGCGAGGGCCGCAATATCCGCGCCATTGAAACCCTGACCGGCGTGGACCTGATTATCGACGATACGCCGGAAGCCATTACCCTTTCCGGTTTCGATCCCGTCCGTCGGGAAATCGCCCGTATTGCCCTGGAGCGCCTGATCTCCGACGGCCGGATTCATCCCGCCCGCATCGAAGAGATGGTGGAAAAAGCGCGTCGCGAGGTGGAGGCTAACATCAAGGCCGAAGGCGAACGCGCGGTGTTGGAAACCGGGCTACACGGCATCAATCCGGAAATCATGCGGCTGCTGGGACGGTTGCATTACCGCACCAGCTATGGTCAGAATGTACTGAATCACTCCATGGAGGTTGCTTTCCTCTCCGGCATCATGGCCAGCGAACTGGGCATTGATCCGGTAATCGCCCGCCGCGCCGGCCTGCTACATGATATCGGCAAGGCCATCGACCACGAAGTAGAGGGTTCTCATGTGGAGATCGGTGTGGACATTGCCCGCAAGTACAAAGAAAGCGAGGCCGTTGTTCACGCAATTCAGGCGCATCACGGCGACGTGGAGGCTTCCACAGTGGTGGCCTGCCTGGTGCAGGCGGCCGACGCCATCTCCGCGGCCCGGCCGGGTGCCCGCCGCGAGAATCTGGAAAACTATATCAAACGGCTGGAAAAGCTGGAAGAGCTGGCCAACGAATTCGACGGAGTGGAACGCTCCTTTGCCATCCAGGCAGGCCGGGAAATCCGCATTATCGTGCGGCCGGAAGTGGTTAACGATGATCAGATGACTCTGCTGGCCCGGGACATTGCCAAAAAGATCGAGGGCAATCTGGATTATCCCGGACAAATCAAGGTTCATCTCATCCGCGAAAACCGCGCCATCGAATACGCAAAATAACACGCATGGAACCGGACGCCGCACCAGCATTCTGGTGCGGCGTCGTTTTCAAAACACAGGATCATCATGCTTCCGCTCTTGGCATATCTTCTGGTATTTGCGGAAATAGTGAAACAGAGAATGGAGAGGCTGAATCATTTATGAAAATACTCTGTATCGGCGATGTGGTGGGCACGGCAGGATGCCGTCATCTCCGCCAGGTACTGCCGGGAATCAAAAAGCTGTACGGCATAGACGTGTGCATCGTCAACGGAGAGAATTCAGCCGACGGCAATGGCATTACACCGACAGCGGCGGACCATATTCTGGACAGCGGCGCGGACGTGATCACCACCGGCAACCACGTGTTCCGCCGGCGGGAGTTCTATGACCGGCTGGATCAGGATGAGCTGTTGACGCGACCTGCCAATTATCCGGCTTCCGCACCAGGACGGGGGATATGCACGGTAGATCGCGGTCGGTATCAGGTCACGGTCATCAATCTGATGGGCGTGGTATATATGGAGCCCCTCGGCTGTCCTTTTGAAACGCTGGATTCCCTGCTCAAGCAGGCCGGTAACCCTAAATTCTGCATTGTGGATTTCCATGCCGAGGCAACAGCGGAAAAAAAAGCATTGGCTTATTATGCTGACGGACGAATCTCCGCTCTCTTCGGCACCCACACCCATGTACAGACCGCCGACGAGCAGATTCTGCCTGGCGGCACTGGCTTCATCAGCGACGTGGGCATGACCGGCCCCATGCATTCCGTGCTTGGCATCCGCCCTGAGCAGGCGGTTGCCAAGATGCGGGATAAGCTGCCTGTTCGTTTCTCCACCGCCGAGGGCGATTGCATGATGAATGGTATCCTTTTCATGCTGGACGACGCTACTGGCCGAACCATCGGGGTAGAACGACTAAATGTGACCTGAAATCTTGAGGGAAAAGATGTCGGATAGCAACAAATTCGGCCCATCGACAGTGCGCGGTGGGTTCAAATAAGTTGATAATTTGAGTATCAAACAAAATGTTTACAATTTGTTCAAGCGTTGCCCCGCTTCCGCCCCGCCTCTTCCCTTGATATTTTTTATAAAAAGCGGTATACTATATAGGATTTGTCCGGAGGATGGAGGGATGGCTCTTTGAAACGTTTGGGGGCGGTGCTTTGCGCCGTCGCTGCAACCATACTCTCTCTCTCCGGCTGCCGTACTCTGCCGGAAGGAACGCAGAATGTTTCCTCCTCCCCCTCTTCGGTGCCGGAGAAGCCGGAATCAAAGCTGCCGGAGGCCATGGAGCTGACTCTCTGTTACAGCAGTGAGGACTCTCTGAACCCATACAAAGCCAAAACAATGGTTAATCTCCAGCTCTCTACCCTGCTTTACGACAGCCTGACGCTGTTGGATACACAGTGGCAGCCGCAGCTGTCTTTGGCCGCCTCCGTCACCAAAGAGGATTCTCTGCGGTATCGGGTGACTTTACGGAGCGGCGCGGTATTTTCTGACGGCTCCGCCGTCACCGCCCAGGATGTAGCGGCCTCTTTCAATCAAGCCAAAGCCTCTTCCAACTATCGGGCGCTGCTCAGCAATCTGCTGTCCTGTACCGCTGAGGGAAATACAGTGGTCTTTACCCTGTCGGCTCCCGATCCCCATTTCCAATCCTGTTTGACTTTTCCAATCATAAAAACCGGCACCGAATCCAATCCAATAGGTGGCGGCCGCTATGTGCTGGAAAAAGGAGAACGCCCTCGTTTGGTCTGGAACAGCCAGCGGGAGGAAAAACACGTCACGGATACCATCTATCTGCGATATCTGGCTGATCGTGATTCCATGGTCCGGGGTTTGGAAACCGGTGTGGTAAGTTATTACTTTGATGATCTGGCCGATGGGGAAATCCCCCGCATCTCTAGCGCCAGTTCCAGCATTCCTCTCCCAAGCCTGGTGTTCCTGGGCTTTAATACCTCCAATGGCGCTCTTTCAAAGCCTGCGGTCAGGCAGGCTATCAATGCCGCTGTGAACCGCACCGGCATCGTGGATTCCTCTTTTGCCGGTCGGGCGCAAGCCGCGGCGAATCCCTTTCCTCCAACCTGGGGGCCTGCTGTCGAAATAAAAGGATTCGCGGCGGGCGAAAATCTTGATACGGCGGTTGCACAATTGGCACAGGCGGGTTATAATACAAAAGGTACCTCCGGACAGGGTGAAACGCTCTCACTAACGCTGCTGTGCAGCGACTCCAACAGCTTTCGCTTGTCGGCGGCCAAGCAGCTGAAGGAACAGCTGGAAAAGGCCGGTATTGCCGTGACGTTGGAAACCGTTGGTTTTTCTGATTTGGAGGACCGCCTGAAAAAGGGGCGTTTTGATTTGTATATTGGCGAGATTCGGCTGGCAGCCAATATGAGCCTTTCTCCGCTGTTGACGTCGGGGGGATCTGCCGCATACGGTGTGGATACCGACGGCCCCGCCGCCCAGGCTTGGGCCGGTTACCTTTCCGGCGACCAATCACTGGCGGATTTTTGCGCCGCTTTTGTGCAGGATCTGCCCTTTCTGCCCCTCTGCTGGCGGAAGGGTCTCGCCGCCTATGACCGCAATATGAGCGGTGTGACGCCTACAGCCTTTGATGTCTATTACGGCATCGAAAACTGGGCGCTTCCATCGTCATCATAAATCCCCGCCGCGCCGGGAATCCAAGAAAGGTGTGTGCACACGCTATGATACGCATTGAAAATCATTTGGGCACAATAGAGATCTCTCAGGAGTATTTCGCCTATCTGATCGGCAATGCCGCCTCCTCCTGCTACGGTGTGGCCGGTATGGTAAAAAGCGGCACCAAGCAGGGGATCCGTTCCGTCTTCTCCAAGCGCTCCTATGCCGACGACGGAATCCGAGTACGCAGCGAAAATGATAAACTGATTGTGGATCTGCATATCTCCGTCATTTACGGAATGAACATATCCGCTATCGCCAAAAGCATTGTCAATAAGGTCCGATATACGGTGGAGGAAGCCACCGGTTTGGACGTGAAGAAGGTCAATGTCTTCGTCGATGGGATGAAATCCGAATAACCGGTGAGTCGCCGTCCGGCTCGCCGGAGGTTTGCTCGCCCGCAAGGGAGTGCTTGAAAAGTGTTACAGGGAAAAACTCTGCGGGATGCCATCATCTCCGCATCCAACTGCCTTTCCAAGGCCAAACAGTCCGTAGATGAATTGAACATCTTCCCGGTCCCCGATGGAGACACGGGTACCAATATGTCCATGACGCTGTCCGCCGCCGCTCGGGAATTGGCCCGGCTGGAGAATCCCACCGTCAGCGAAACCGCCGACGTAGCTTCCGCTGCTCTGCTGCGGGGCGCCCGAGGCAATTCTGGCGTCATCCTGTCCCTGCTCTTCCGGGGCTTTTCCAAGGGCCTCAAAGGCAAAACCGAAGCCGACGGCGCCGCTCTTGCCGAGGCCCTGGCGCTGGGCGTGGAAGCGGCGTATAAAGCCGTGATGAAGCCCACCGAAGGCACTATCCTCACCGTTGCCAGAGAGGCGGCGGAGAAGGGCCGTGGGGTGGCGGTGAACGATCCGTCGGTGGAGGCCGTGTGGGCTGCCGTCTGCGACGAAGCGGAGGCTTCTCTGCAACGCACCCCCGATCTGCTTCCCGTGCTGAAAAAGGCCGGTGTAGTCGACGCGGGCGGTCAGGGCTTTTGCATCGTGATTCGCGCCATGCAGCATGTAATGGAAGGCGGCGCCATTGTGGAAGGTGACGCCGCCGCTGCCGGAGCCAAAACCCGTGCGGTCAGCGCCGCCGGGTCCTTTGAAGCCGACATCACCTTTACATACTGCACCGAGTTCATCGTTGCACGTGATAAAGGTAATGATCGGGATCCCTTGCGGCTGCGCGCCTATCTGGAATCCATCGGTGACTGCGTCGTGGTAGTGGATGACGATGAGATCATCAAAGTCCACGTCCATACCAATGATCCGGGCAAGGCTCTGTCCGAGGGCGTCAAATACGGCCAGTTTGAAACCGTCAAAGTGGAGAATATGCGCATCCAGCACGCCAACGCCGGCTGGGTGGAGGAAACCGGCGTCGGCAGTGAACCAGCTGCGCCGGTTCGGGCGGAACCGGAAGAGGAATACGGTTTTGTAGCTGTGGCAGCGGGTGAAGGCCTGCAGGCCCTGTTCAATGACCTGGGATGCAGCCAGGTGGTTTCCGGCGGCCAGACTATGAACCCCTCCACCGACGATATCCTGAATGCGGTGGAAGCTACCCCTGCCAAAGTGGTCTATGTGCTGCCCAACAATAAAAATATCATTTTGGCGGCGGAACAGGCGGTCCCGCTGGCCGACCGCAAGGTTCACGTTCTTCCCACCCGCACCATTCCGCAGGGGATTTCCGCTATGCTGAACTTTGATGCGGATCTCAGTGTGGAGGATAATCTCATCGGCATGATGAAAGCGGCGGATAATGTTTCCACCGGTCAGGTAACCTTTGCCGCCCGGGACAGCGATTATGACGGCCGCAACATTCGGGAAGGCGAAATCCTCGGGCTGGAGAACGGCAAGCTGGTGTTCACCGACAGCGATGTACGCCATGCGGCGGTGAAGCTTTCCAAGAGCCTGCTGAACGCCCGGCGCATTGCTGGACGGGAAACCAACTTCATCACCTTGATTTATGGTGAAAACGTTACGGAAGAAGATGCCGCCGCCGTACAGGAAAGCATTCGGGCGAAGGTTGGCGAAAACGTGGATATCACTCTGGTAAACGGCGGGCAGCCCATTTATTACTATATCATCTCCATTGAATAAAACACGGACAGGGAACGGCCTGGAGCCGTTCCCTGTTTTTATTGCACAGACAGATTTACCGTCAAAGGAGAGTGTTCGGATGGCTCTGTCTAAAGAGACAGTCGGCAGGCACGTAAAAAAGACGCGTCCCAAAGTCCAAGGCAATCCCAATTCCTTCGCCCATGGGCTGAATTTCTATAAGCTGGTCTGGATTTTTATCATCGGCTGTATCATCGGTTTCGGTGTGGAAATGATCTGGTGCTATGTTCAGCACGGTTATTTTGAAAGCCGCAAGGGCCTGCTTTACGGACCTTTCAGCCCGGTTTACGGCTTCGGAGGCATTGTCCTGACTCTGAGCCTATATAAGCTGCGGGATGTCAATGGACTGATAGTATTCGTTGTCAGCGCGGTCATCGGCGCCGCCTTTGAGTACATATGCTCTCTGTTCCAGGAGATCGCTTTTGGCACCGTTTCCTGGGAATACAGCGACACTCCCCTGAATCTCGGCGGCCGGACCAATCTGCAGTACGCGGTATTCTGGGGATTGCTGGGAATGATCTTTATTAAAAACACCTATCCCTTCCTCAGCAATTTGATTGAGAAAATCCCCAATACCATCGGCAAGTGGATCACCTGGATATTTATTGTCTTTATGATTTTCAATATCATCATATCCGCTGTGGCCGTCCGCCGCTGGACCAACCGCCGGATGGGAATCCCTGCCGGCAATGCGGTGAGTGAATTTCTGGATGAGCTTTATCCAGACGAATATATGCAGAAAATCTACCCCAATATGCAGATAGCCGACTGATGCGTTCAAAGTGAAAACCCACACCGGGCAGGTTTTTCAACCTGCCCGGTGTGGGTTTTTACTTTACTCAGGCATTATTGCTGGCCTGAATCAGGGGAACGGTTACCGTAAAGGTACTGCCTCCCCGCCGGCAAATTTCCAGATCCACCGTATCTCCCACATTTTTGGAAACGATAACCGCGTTGATGGTGGAAGAGGAGGTGACCGCTTGGCCATTGATAGAAGTGATAACATCTCCGGCCTGAACACCCGCCTGAATCAATGCGGTATTGGTGATGGACTGGATATACATTCCTTCTTCCAAACCATAATACCGGGCTGTCAGGCTATTGAGATAGCTGCCGCTGATTCCCAGCATAGGCCGGGCGACAGAACCGTTTTCCTTCAGATTTTCAATGATGGGCTTAGCGGAATCCATCGGGATAGCAAATCCCAATCCTTCATATGCTTCATCGGATATTTTGGCGGTGTTGATTCCCACCACCTGGCCGTAAACATTCACCAGCGCCCCGCCGGAGTTACCAGGATTGATGGCCGCATCCGTTTGAATAAAGGTCTGGGTATAGCCATTGGAATCGGTCATTTGCCGATCCAAGGCGGAGATGTATCCGATGGTCACACTGGACTGGAAGGCCATACCGCCGGGATTACCCACCGCCATCACCATATCCGCTACCTGCAGATCGTCGGAGGAACCGAATTCCGCAGCAGTCAGATCGGCAGCGTCAATTTTCAACAGGGCCAGATCAGTAGCAGTGTCGCTTCCCACCAAGGTGGCGTCATAGGTGGTGCCATCGGACAGCACTACCTTCAGAGCGCTGGCTCCATCCACCACATGGGCATTGGTAATGATATAGCCGTCGGAGGTAGCGATAATCCCGGAACCTTCTCCCGCTTCCTGAAGGCCGGAACTCTGACCAAAACCGCCCTGGTAAGTGCGCTGGTAGTTCTGGATACATACCACCGAGGGAATCAGCTTTTTGGCAATCTGCTGCAGTGTCAGTTCCGTGCTGTTATTGGTCACCTTCTGGGTATCCGTGTCTCCTGCATTTGAAACGCCGTTATCGAATATACCGCTGCTGCTCTCGGATGTCCCCAGCTTGATGGTTCCGTTATTTACCAAGGCGGTAAACACACCGATGGATCCGGCTGAAATCATCACACAGGCCATTACAGCGGCCATCGCTTTCAGTGCCGTGCGCCCGGCGCCGCTTTTTTTCTTCTGCCGCGGTGTGGGCGGGGTGAACGAGACCGGCGGTACCGAATGGTAGCTGCTGCCATCCCATGCAGTCTGCACCGGTGTTTCTGTCGGCTGCACAGGTGTTTGCTGCACCGGAGACTGTGGGGAGGACATCCACCCGTTGTTCTGTGTGGTATTCTCCTGGGGACTCCAGTTGTTATCATATGGATATGTCATAGCGATCTTCCTTTCCGCTTTCATTCTATGCTTCTGACTACGTTTATAGTATCTCACCTGTGTGTGACGGACAGGTGAAAAGGAATCTTGTTTTTTATGAAAGAAGTTTAAAAAGAATTTGACATTCTCCATCATTTGCTCACAATACCGGCGGCCGCCCCGGTCGGGTATTTCCATAACTTGTGGATTGCAAGGAAGTACAAGCTTCATTAAAATATTTCTGAAAGACCATTCATGTATTCCTGCGGAAAGGAGTATTTCAATGAAACCAATTTATTCAAAATTAACCGGTTTGGCCGCCGCTTTGCTGATGATGCTGACGGCTCTCGGATTATCCCACGGACAGTCTCCTCAGCCCCCTTTGTCATCCTCTTCATCCGGTACGAACACCACACATCAGCAATCGGAAAATGACATCACCAATACCGTCACTACGACTACGACAATCACCACTGGGCGGCCCGGGGAATCTGCCGCTACCACATCCACACCTTCCACTGCTATTTCCGACGGGAACAGCGGAAATTTACAGAATCAGGGAATCGTGTCCGGCTCGACAGTCAGCACCAATACACAGCCAAATAAAACCACTGGAGGCTCTGCCCCTTCCTCTACTGCCGTTTCCAGCGCTCCCACGCGTCCCTCCAGCTCGTCAAATCCTGCACCCGCTCCCACACCGGCGGGCAAGATTGTCACAGGTTATTACGCTAGCTGGGCCTCTTATAAGGGATATACTCCTGATCGGGTTCCCGTACAGCAGCTGACCCATCTGAATTATGCATTTGCCAAGATCAATCCCTCGGCCAATGCGGTCGCTCTTGCCGATCCGGCTAACGACCGAAAAAATTTTTCGGCGCTGAGAAAGCTGAAGCAGCGCTACAGCCACTTAAAGACCTTGATTTCCATTGGCGGCTGGGATTATTCCGCCTACTTTTCTGATATAGCTTCCACAGCGGCGCGACGCACGGCGTTTGCTAAAAGCTGTTTGACTTTTATTCTGGAACACGGCTTTGACGGTGTTGACCTGGACTGGGAATACCCGGTTTCCGGAGGAGCGGCCGGCAATACCAACCGTCCCCAGGATAAACAAAACTTCACCCTGCTGCTGAAAGAAATCCGCAGGCAACTGGACGGCCAAAGTGCCCGTGACGGGAAAACTTATTACTTAACCATCGCCGGAGCGGCCAATACCAGCTATTTATCAAAAATTGAGCCGCAAAACGTATCCCCGCTGGTAGACTATATTTTCTTAATGGCCTATGACTTTCACGGTCCCTGGGATCGTTTCGCCGATCTCAATGCCCCGCTGTATACACCGCAGGAAGCGTCTCCCCACTATAAAAGCAGCGTATACGATGGGATAAAAGCCTACTTGAACAAAGGCGTCTCCCCCCAAAAAATCGTTTTGGGAATGCCCCTGTACGGCTATGTGTATCAGGGTGTTTCCAAGCAAAACAACGGATTGTACAGCGCCTTCTCTTCTGCCAAATCCCTCAGCTACAATGATCTTCGTCTCTCTTATCTGAACAACACCGCATACAGCCAGCATCGGCATGAAGCCGCCAAGGTGCCCTACCTGTATGGGAATGGTACCTTTATCTCCTATGAGGATCCCGCTTCTATCTCTGCCAAAACCGCCCTGGCAAAATCCTTGGGCCTGGCTGGCGTGGGGGTATGGGAATTATCACAGGACACCAGCGGCGCCCTGCTGAACAGCGCTTATCGTACTCTGAATTGACGGTGATCCCTCGTCACGAAAATATTGCCTTTTTCCCGGACCAATGCTATGATGGAGACATATATGGAAAGGGGAATCCGCAAATGCTGCCACCGGCGAAACAGTTTGTGAATTTGCTGGAGAAGAATGAAATCCGGTACCAATATGAAGGAACTACCAAAAGCGGAAAAGACGTTCTGGTTATTCGTTTCGGCGGCAACAATATGGATACCATTTCCGTCAACTTCTTCTTCTCCTCAGACGGTGAAGACGCCGCCATTCGCATCTTCAACATTGCCAAGATTCCGGAAGTAAAGATAGATGCCATTTATCCCACTCTCAACGAGCTGAATTCCCGTTATCGGTTCGCCAAGTTCTGTCTGGACAGCGACGACAGCACGCTGCAGCTGGAGATGGATACGGCCTTCCGGGCATTCAGCGCCGGCGATGTTTGCTATGAGCTGATGCTGCGCGCCGTAAATATATGCGATGAGGCCTATCCGGATCTGATGAAAGCTCTTTGGCGCTGATCTGAAAAAAAGGCTGCTTGACCCGCAGGGTCAGGCAGCTATTTCTATTATCCGCAAATATCTGCAAAAAGTGTTGTACACAAAAGGCTGAAGCTGCCATTTCAACAGCTTCAGCCTTTACATTATCCGTTTATTCCAGAACAAATACCTTAAAATTCCGGCGTTTGCCAAACTGAATGCATTCTTCATAGGTATCCATATAAAGGTCTGCAATCAGCGTTCCCTTCATCACGCCGCCGCCGGTATCGCCGGCGATAGCGTATCCATAAACGTAAGAGCCGTCGGCAGAGGTAATATACAGCTTCGAGCCGTAAGGAATCAGGTTGGGATTGACGGCCACCACCCCAACCTGAGGCTTCATGCCGGTGGCGGTTACACCGCTGAGCCGGCCGCCGTCACAGGTATAGGCGGTACAGGTGCCGGTATATACCTTTTTGTAATTCACCGGCTGCCCGGCTTCATCCAGCGCAATCTCAAAGGGTGCGGGAGACAGAGGCGTACCTACAACGGTACCCACCAGCTTAATCGCGTTAACCGGCTTCTTGGTAACGGTCTCGCTCACCAGAACGGTTTCCACCACTTCACCGTCTACAATCCGGTCACGGTAGACATAAGTCTTTTCACCTTTTTGACCCGACTGTTTCAGTTTGGTAGCGCCCTTAGGAATCACGTTGGTATACTTGACTGTGGTTTCATAGGGAATGGCTTCAGTGCGGGTATACTCGTTATAACCTACCCGCTCCACTTCAATACTCATGCCGTCGGTTACAGCGGCATTCGGGAGATGACTGAGCAGATCGTTCTCTTTGACCTCGACGCCGGTCTTTTCCAGCACGTCGCTTACCGTGCCGCCGGTCATACGCACCACCTTGGTAATGCCATCCGCTGTGATTTGTACATCAAATGCACGGTTGATTTCAATTTCTCCCCGGATGGCATCAATATCCGAGCGGAATTCATCTCCATCGCTGAGGGCTACCCCCGCCGCCGCGAGAACGGCGTGAGGATCGTCGTTGTTCATAGTGAGAACAACGCGGCTGTTTTGTCCGTCGATAACCGTAATGGCGTGCATATTGACCGACACGCTCATCACCAGCACGGCGCTGACGACGGCCAGTGCCGCAGCTCCGAACAGCCGGCTTTTCACCACGCGGCCCAGAACTGAGGCGTAACGTAAAATGGTACTCATCAAATGCTTCCTTTCTTTCCGCCGGCGGCTTAAAAGGGAAAACGCCGCCGACAGCATAGATTGCGGGCATATGGCGGACATGCCATATGTAAGAAAAACGCACTGCCCGCGTACTATATGGGAAGGCCGCTTCTGCAGCGCCTTCAGGGCACCTTTGACGGAGAGTATTATACGCACAATCAAACCGCACTGTCAAATCAAGCGAAATCATGGTTTTTTAGGTGAAACGCACATAAAAAATCGCTTTTTCATTATTCTCTCCCTAAAGTCATCAGAGACTCCTATCTCCAATTCCTCAGCAAAATCCGGGGGTATATATTCGTAATTTTGACAAAAGATGACCATTTACCAAGAGATAACCAGCAGAAAAACGGAAAAACGACCGCTGTTCATCCATTTATTCCCATTTTTGGGAATTGATCTTGCGGTTGAATTTTTTTTCGGAAAATTTGTGCATCCAGCCAAAAGTTACAGCTCTGTAACCCCTTGAAATACAGGAT
>ENA-UOJE01000294-UOJE01000294.1-human-gut-metagenome-genome-assembly--contig:-C23-NODE-294-length-60880-cov-12.804982_pt1 | contig 60880 bp, 61 predicted proteins | sample MGYA00242341_ERZ723888 | MGnify/ENA metagenome assembly ERZ723888 | reverse complement strand
TCCTTATCATCTTGGCGCCGAGATAAAAAGTCCCGTATATTTATTTTGTCATAATGCCCAATTAAAAACTCTTAAATATTGAGATTGTGCCTAAGCGCACAACCTCAACTTTCTTATACGCGGCAGATATTCATACAAGAATACTATTAAATAGAATATAAAAAATTATTGGGAAGAATTTGGAAAAACGTGCAAAAAAAATTCCGCCCGAAAATTCGGCGGAATTTTTTATTTTTTTAGGAATTAAGAATTATTAGAACTTAAACTCAACGCCAACTCTCACGTTGCGCCCAAGCGCCGGATACCACGAGTCCCCGTAGGCGGAATGAACGGCGTAGCTTGCGTATATTTCGTCCGTGACATTGTTGAATGCGGCAAATGCGCGCACGTTCTCGCTTATAAAGATATTCGCCACTACGTTTAGCGTCCATACGGCGGGCATCTTTTCTTGCGTATTTCCAAAATCGCTGCCCATGTACTGCCCGCTCGCCCACTCATATTCTACTGCCAATTCGAGAAATTTTACGGGTTTTACCCACACGCGCGTCGTCGAAACTATCGTAGGCACTAACGGCACATTGTTGCCGTTGTACTCTCCCCCGTCAAATTTCGCGGAAACAAAAGCCCACGCTGTCGATACCCCAAAATTTTCAAGCTCGTACCCAAGCCGTACGTCCGCGCCGAACCTGTCGGTCGACCCTATGTTCTCCGACGTGTATGTCGCGGGATTGAGCATTATTTCGTTGTCGAGGTGCATAAAGAACAGCGAACAGTTTGCCCTCCACGGTCCGCGGACAAAGTTCGCGCCTATTTCGTAATTTTGCCCGCGCTCTGGATTGAGAAGCGGATTGAACGCGTCGGTGGCATACCCCCAATATGAAGCCATTTCGTCTATCGCGGGATAGCGGTAAACTTGGTCAAACCTGAAATAAACGTTCCACGATTCGTCTATTTTTGCGTTTAAGCCAATTTGGCCGGCGAGCCCGCCAAAATTTTTGTGCTCGTCGTAGGGGGCGGCGGACGTGTGGTCGACGTAATTTATCGCGCTTTCATAGCGCCCGGCTGCTGTGATTGAAAATACGTCGTCAAGAGCAAGCCTGCCGCCAAGCCACGGGGCAATTGTTATGCGCTCTATGTCCGTAGATGCAATTTTATTTGAATATCCGCCGTCGGAGTAGCGTTTGGAGGCCATATTGTCGTAATAAAAGTCAAGCCCGCCCTCAACGTAGCTCTCGTCCTCTTCACCCATATATACGCGATAGCGCGGGGTGAACGATGCCGTCCAGAGCATCACGCTGTTTGATGTGTCTCCCCAGGTGGACGGGAAAAGCGTATCGACTTCCCTCATATTCGCGCCCATCTGTATCGCCCCTTCCCCGAACGACGAATTGTTTTCAAGGGCGGCTGAGACTGTCGCAAAATTCAGGTTGTTTTCGCTCGAGACCCCGGAATTTGCGGTCGGGTTTTCCATCATTTGCGAATACGAATAGAGGGGATTCGACCACCTTAGGAATTCGTCTCCGCCGCTCGCGGTAAACACTATGTCGTTTTGTTCGTCGAGCTTGGCTCCGGCAGCGACAGACGCGTTTTTGTTCCAATTTAGGGTGTTGTCTATATAGCCGCTATTGTGGTAATAGTTGGCGGAAGCCGTTGCAAAATAATTTTCGTCGGAGTGCGACGCCCGCGCGTATCCCTGATATTCGCCGTAAGTCCCAAAAAACCCACCTATTTTGGCGGAATCTGGCTGGTTCCAGCGTTTTGTTGTAATCTTTATCACTCCGCTTTCCGCGTAATTTCCGTAAGCCGCCGTTTGCGGCCCGCGCATTACCTCGATATTTTCTATGTTTTCAAGCGGGAGCTGCGCCCAGTTTATAAACGATAGGTCGAGCGTATTTAGCCTCTGTCCGTCCACTATAACCATCACTCTCTGCCCACTATTTTCACCGAATCCGCGCATAGACAATTCCGATGTGAAAGGGCTCGAACCCGTATTGCGGATATTTACGTCGGCGTATCTTCTCAATACGTCGGGGACGGACACGAGGCCGCTCTTTTCTATTGTCTGGGAGGATATATTTTGGGTGCTTGCGGGGAGATCGAAGAGCGAGTCGGAAAAGCGCATGGCAGTCACTTCGTAAGCGTCGAGCGTCTTTACTTCCGATTCATTGGCAGCCGCATTTTCAGTTGCCGGAATTTTTGCCGTTTCCTCCGTTTTCACTCCTTCTGAAACAGCGGGTTTAACCTCGCTTTCCCCCGCCGCGTGTGCCGCGCAAGAGACTGCTAAAACGAATACCGATAGAGTGTGTCTTATGCTCATTAATCCTCTTCCTTCTTTTCAATGGTTGGTTGGACGTTTTTGCATTTCCCGGAAATGCCCTCGAAATCAAAGCGCAGAACGAATGTCCTGCCAAAAGATTTTTGTATGTATGACTCAGCCTTATCCTCCAAATGCGGGCAAAACTTTTTTGCGATTGCGCGCAATCCAAAAAGACGCTCGGAATCGTCCCTGCAAATGTATATTTTGCCGAATGCCATGGCGCTCGCGTACGAAAGCGTAAATTTTTCCGGCACAACGTCCGCACGCGAAACTGCCGAAAGGCACGCATGCGGATTGCGCGATATCATGTCGAGCTTTCTTCCCTCCGGCGCGCAATGTATATAGGCCGATTTCCCGACCTTCGCAAAATTTACAGGTATCGAATAAGGGTATTCGTCGTCCGAAACCAGTGTCAGATAACCGTATTCGACAGCGTCAAAAATCTTCTCGGCCTCTTGCGGGTCGAGGGTTCTATCTTTTCTGCGCGGAATTGTATTCATTACGCGATTTATTTTACAATATCTGAAATTACGCTATTTATTAGTTCGGGAGTGAAATATTGCATAGTCACTATGTGAGACAGCTTCCCAAAATCTTCGTACTCGCTGCATGCGAGCGCGTATTTTTTGACAATCCTCTCCGAGGGCCTATCGAAAAATACGGTGTTTGAAAATGGGTTTTTATAAGCTTTCACACCTTTATCGAGCAAGCCTTTGAGAAGCAAATCTGCCATTTTTAGGCAGTGATTTGCCTGCTTTCCCAAGCCTGCTGCCCCAAGGGATTTTATCCTCCAAAAGAGCTTGAGCGCGTCCAATCCGCTGCGCGAACAGCTTAGAGTCGGGATTACCCCCTTTAAATACGGGACGGGATTGCCGTGGACGCAATCCAGCACCCTCTTGCGGCATATAAAGACGCCGGCCGGCTCGTTCAATGAGAAAAATTTGTGTCCCGAAACGGCAATGGAATCAAAATTCATTTTGGATGCGTCGACTATTTCCCTGGCTTCGCAGTCCTCCAAGAACGGCAGATATCCTCCGAATAGCGCGGCGTCCAAATGCCTGTAAACGGCAACGGGCTTTGCGTTGTCCAAAATCTCGCCTATCGCCCTTTGGTCGTCTATCGCGCCTTTGAAAGTCCCGCCAATGGCCATTGCGACAAGCGCCGGACGGGTAGCATCGAGCTTTCGGGCAAAGTCTTCCACGTCCATTTCCCCCATCTTTTTCGCGCGGATTGTGCGGGTCTCGATATTCTGGATATCGCCTATTTTTTTCAAAGAGTAATGTGCCTCCTCCGAAACATATAGTATGGGCGGCAAATCTGAAACTTCCGCAAGCGCTTTCCTTCCAAAGTAAACCCCGTACATGTTACCGTCTGTTCCGCCATTTGAAATCACGCCCCAATGGTCCGCGCCAAAACCGTAAGCGCGCGCAAGAAAATCTATGCTTTCGCGCTCAAATTCGTCGGTGTTTAGCATATCCCAATCGGTCTTATAGGGGTCGCCCACGTTTATGAGGGTTATCCCGCCGAGTCCGTTGCGCTCCACCCAACCGTAAAAGTCGTTCATTCCCGATTCTTGGTCGAAGGGATAACCGAGCTGGTTGTAGCGGTGGTTAAAAATATATTTGGCGGCGGCGTCCAAGCGCTCCATCGAATGTTTGTCTGGCTGCATGGCTTGTATTATTAGCTAAAAAACGTTAATATTTGCCGCGCAAATAAAAATAGTCAAGCCATTCGTCGCTTTACAAAAAATTTCAGGGAATTTATATCTTAAAATTTAAGCGGAAAATATTAAAATTTTGGCGCAATTTGCTTGAAGTTCCCGCGCGGTAAAAATTCTATATCCAAGCAAAATGGAAACCCACCCGCTAAAACCTTTTTTGCCTAAATCCGCCCGCCTTTTGATGCTCGGAACCTTTCCGCCACAGCGCGAGAAATGGTGCATGGACTTCTTTTATCCCAATCCCATAAACGACATGTGGAGGATTTTCGGAATTGTTTTCTTTAAAGACCGCGATTTCTTTTGGGACGAAAAATCAAAAACTTTTCGGAAAAATCAGATAACGGATTTTCTCGAAGACAAGGGTATCGCCCTTTACGACACGGCATTGTCTGTAAATAGGCTTAGAAACAACGCCTCGGACAACTTTCTTGAAATCGTTGAACGCACCGACCTAAAATCTCTTTTAAAAGCCATTCCGCAATGCCGCTGTTTGGCATGCACCGGTGCCAAGGCGGCGCAGACTGCGGCAGACATAATGAGCACGCGCCCGCCCAAACAAGGCGAGGGCATAGAAGTGGAATACGCCGGACGGAATTTAAAATTTTACAGAATGCCGTCTTCGTCGCGCGCATATCCGATGAAGATTGAAAACAAAGCCGCCGCTTACGCGCAGATGTTTTCGGAATGCGGCATATTATGATTTTATGCACGGCCGCTTGCGCCTGCGCAATAATTTTAGCAAAAAGCCGTCGCGGCGGGCGCAACTGCGCTCCGTACCGCGCCTGCAATATATTATAGACTGTCTTTGAAGAATAAAAAATATTTATTCAAAATTCTTTTCCAAACCGAACAGCGCAACACCCGTAAACAGGAAGTCGACACCCGCAAGCGTACCGATAAACCAAATGCCGCAAGACGGGCAAAATAGGGCAATTGCGCCAAGCAAAATGCTCGCTGCACCATTAATTAACATTAACCAACTGTTCTGCATACCTTTGTTTGCGCCCCAAAACGCTATTGCTGCCGCACCTTCAAATACGAACACGACTCCCATAATGACAGTCAGTGCAAAAATTCCACCAAACGGGTTTGATAGCATAAGCACTCCCGCGATGAAATACAATATCGCCGTGACAGCTGCGTAAAATTTGTTCCAACCGCCTTCCCGCGAAAAGAAACCCGCCAAGACAAAAAACGCCGAAACTATAAAGCAGCACCCAACAACCACCTCTATCCAAACCGACGCCGCGATAGGATAGACAAGACATACTATGCCTAATATTGACAATATAATTCCCCAAATTTTTAGATTTTTCATAGTTTGTTTTTATTATATGTAATATCGTAATATTTAGAATTCAAATAACGGCAAAAGTTCCATATTGCGCAAGAACAACCAGAGGCTCACACGTTTGAGAATTACATTGACTGCTTAACGCAAAAAAATATTACTATAAACTATGAGATTTTTACTGAATATTCTTGCGCTTATAATCTTGACGAACGCAACTTTTGGAGTCCCCAAAGCAAATTACGACGAAAGTAAAGTTCCCCAAATAAAACTTCCAAACATACTCTCGATACCCGGCGGCGCATTTACCGCGGAAAGCGCCCTCGATTGGAATCAAAAAGTCCGCCCTGTCCTCGCCGATATTTTCGAGAATAAAATTTACGGAAAAATTCCCCCGCGCCCCTCGAAAGAATTTTTTGAAGTCGTCGAAGCCTCCGACGACGCCCTCGGCGGTAAAGCAATTCGCCGGCAAATAAAAATAACAGTAGCCGACGCGAAAGGCGAAAAATCCTTTATAATGCTTCTATATCTTCCGAAGTCGAAAGTTCCAAGCCCGGTATTTCTCGGGCTAAATTTTATGGGCAACCACGCGACCACTAAAGACCCGAACGTAATAATGCCGAATTGGGTGCGCAATACTTCCACAGGAAAAGTAAAAATCACCGACAACAAGCCGACCGAAGAATCAAGGGGCATGCAAAGCCGGCGCTGGCCCTTTGAAAAAATTGTAGAACGCGGATTCGGAATCGCCACCATATACTATTGCGACATATACCCCGACCTCGAAAAATACGACGGCGCCCCGCAAAGCATCTATTCCATTTTTGAAAAACCCCTAAACGGCGCAATTTCCGCCTGGAGCTGGGGGCTTTCGCGCGCCCTCGACGCGCTCGAAACAATACCCGAGGCAGACGCAAAAAATGTAATAGCCATAGGCCACTCGCGCCTCGGCAAAACGGCGCTTCTTGCGGCGGCGCTCGACACCCGCTTTGCCGGTTGCGTCTCCAACAACTCCGGCTGCATGGGAGCGGCAATTTCCCGCAGGCAATTTGGGGAAACAATAGAGGCAATAACGAGAGTCTTTCCCTACTGGTTCAAACCGCAACTGCGCGAATATGCAAACAAAGAATCTGAACTTCCGATAGACCAGCACCAGCTTCTCGCCCTAATAGCCCCCCGCCCTCTCTATGTCACAAGCGCGAGCGAAGATTTATGGGCCGACCCGCGCGGAGAACTTTTGGCGCTCGTGGAAGCCGGAAAGGTTTACAGTCTTTTCGGCGCTAAAAATATTCCGTCGATGGAAAGCTTTAAAAAGCCATTTTTTGGAGACGTCGCGTACCATATGCGCAACGGGAAGCACGACATTGTGGAATACGACTGGATTAACTTTTGCGATTTTTTTGGCGCTAAGCTCCCTAAATATTGCAAGTAAATTGAACGTAGGCTATAAAAATTTTTTAACTGCCCCACCCAAGGCGTAGGTAAAATTTTTCAAACAGCAGCAAATTTTATTGGCTGCAAATAAATAACTTCTTAAAAAATTTTTAAGGCTGAAAAATGTTTGTAAATTCTTTAATTTAAAGCGGGCAAGCCTAAGTTCAAAAAAGAGAAGGAGCCGGAGGATTTTTGTCTAACCAACGGCCTCCGGCTCCCCATATTATCGCACTATGACAAAACGGAAAAAACTTTCCGTCTTAAATTTAAGAGTTAAATCCGCGCGGCGCTTAGGCTGCAAGGCAAATAACCTCCCCATAGAATCGGCGCAACGTTTAGGCTGCAAGATAAATTATCAAGCTTCCTCGAATCGGGCTCGGCGCGCAAGCTGCAAGAAGAAATTAAGCCACTTCTCACGAGTCAGGCGCGGTGCAAGCTGCAAGGTAAAGCCAAGGCCCACACTTGAACCCTCGCATCGCACGGGGTAAAAGATAAAGCCGTACCCCTTACAAATCTGGTACAGAACGTTAAATTAGCGGCTTTTTATCCTTGACCGCGCTTTCGTAGCGCTCGCTAACGCGCTTCCAATCGACCAAATTCCAGATATTTTTTGCATATTCCGCGCGCATATTTTTATATTTTAAATAGTATGCGTGCTCCCAAACGTCGATTGTAAGAATCGGTATGCAGCCGCAAGCCCCAATCGCTTTTCCCATAAGCGGATTATCCTGATTGGGAGTGGAGGCAATCTTTAAAGAGCCGTCCGGATTCACCAAGAGCCACCCCCAGCCGCTGCCAAACTGCTTTACGGAAGCATCTGACATCTGTTTTTTAAGTTCGTCGAAAGTTCCGAAGGACTTTTTTACCGCCTCAGCAAGCTCCGCCGAAGGCTCGGTTTTATTTGGGGAAAGGCCTTTCCAATAAAACTCGTGGTTCCAGACGCCGCCGCCGTTGTTTCTTACCGCAGTGCGTATTTTTTCCGGAACGCTTTCAAGATTCATTATAAGCCCGCAAACATCGCCTTCGTATTTAAAAGACGGCTCGGAAGCGAGAGCTGCGTTTAGGTTGGCCACATACGCGGCCTGGTGTTTGTCGTGGTGGAAACCGACAGTCTCGGCGTCTATCCACGGTTCAAGGGCGTTGTGCCCGTATTCGAGAGGAGTAAGCGCATATTGCATAGTTTTTGCCTTTTTCTGATTCGGCGAAGCCTCAGCCGCCCGCAACGCGGGGAAAGCGGCAACGCCCGCCAAGATAAGAAACATTTCCCTTCTGTTCACAAAAATTAAGACAAAATAAACTCAAAAAAGTTTCAAATTTATAAAAATAAAACGATAAAAACCTCATCAAGCGCTAATATATATAAAAGTGCTTGCGTAAAGAGGCGTTTTTGGAAAAAATAAGCGTTTATATTTATTTCAGATACAGAGAGCGAAATGGAAAATATCGAAAACATAAGGAATTTCTGCATAATAGCGCACGTTGACCACGGCAAAACGACCCTGTCCGACCGCCTGTTGGAGGCAACCGGCACAATCCAAAAGCGCGAAATGCAGGACCAGCTGCTCGACTCGATGGATTTGGAGCGCGAAAGAGGCATAACAATAAAATGCCACCCCGTGACGATGGAGTATGTCCACGACGGGAAAAAATACCTTTTGAATTTGATAGACACTCCCGGGCACGTCGATTTTTCTTACGAAGTGTCGAGGTCGCTCGCCGCCTGCGAGGGGGCGCTGCTTTTAATCGACGCCGCGCAGGGGGTTGAAGCCCAGACCGTTGCAAATGCGCATTTGGCAATAGCGCAAGGCTTGGAGGTCATACCGGTAATAAATAAAATCGACCTTCCGAGCGCCCAGCCAGAGCAGTGCAAAAAACAGGTTGAAGACGTGCTCGCAATCCCCGCCGACGACGCAATTCTCGCAAGCGGCAAAAGCGGCATAGGCATAAATGAAATACTCGACGCCGTTGTAAAGCGCGTCCCCCCGCCCCGCAACGCCGACTACCCCGCAACCCGCGCGCTGATTTTTGACTGCATGTTCGACGCCTACAAAGGCGTTATCTGCTACGTCAGGGTATTTTCGGGATCGATAAAGGCCGGCGACGAAATTCTGCTAATGGGCGGCGGGCGAAAAACTACCGTAAAGGAAGTTGGCCGGTTTACGCCGTCAATGACCCCCGAAGAATCCCTCGACGGCGGCTGCACTGGATACATTGTCACCAACATCAAGGAAGTTGCGAACGTAAGAATCGGAGACACAATAACCCACGCGGCGAATCCCGCCGCCGAAATGCTCGAGGGCTATAAAGAGGTAAAGCCGATGGTGTTTTCAGGGATATATCCGATAGACACATCTGAATACGAGAAGTTAAAAGTCTCGATAGGCAAGCTGCAGCTAAATGACGCCGCCCTCGTCTATATGCCAGAGACGTCTGTCGCGCTTGGATTCGGCTTTCGCTGCGGGTTTCTCGGGCTTTTGCACATGGAAATAGTGCAGGAGCGCCTGCGCCGCGAATACGATCTTGACATAATCTCAACCTACCCGAGCGTTGTGTACAGGCTCGACTTGACCGACGGCACGCAAATAGAGATAGACAATCCTTCGCGGCTGCCCGATCCAAGCGACATCGCGGCAATATACGAGCCGATAATAAAGGCGAATATTTTAATACCGACAGAATCGATAGGCGATATGCTTGCGCTTGTGTCGGAAAAGCGCGGTTTCTGCGAGCGCACTGACACGATAGACGACACGCGCGTAATGCTTTTCTGCACCCTGCCCCTCAATGAAATTTTGATAGATTTTAACGACAGGCTAAAGAGCATAACGCGCGGATACGGAAGCCTCGACTACGAGATGGCCGGATACCAGCAATCTAAGCTTGTAAAGCTCGATATTTTAATAAACGGCGAACAGATAGACGCCTTCGCATCGATAGTCCACGCCGACAAAGCCGAAAGCAAAGGTAGAATGTTGTGCGCCAAATTGAAGGACATACTGCCCCGCCAAATGTTTAAAGTTGCAATACAGGCGGCAATAGGCGGCAAGATAATAGCGCGCGAAACAATCGGCTCTTACAGAAAAGACGTCACCGCAAAATGTTATGGAGGCGATATAACCCGAAAGAAGAAGCTGCTTGAAAAGCAAAAGGAAGGCAAAAAGCGAATGAAGCAAATCGGCAAAGTGTCCATTCCGCAAGAAGCCTTTGTAAAAGTATTGAAATCAAACGCATAAGGGATATAGGATTTTTACCGATTTTAACGAAAAGATGCCAAACGGATTCGCAAAAAGTTTTTTTATGGGAATTCGCATTTCTAAAAGAATATGCGCGTTGCGAGGCAATCGCGCCATAGGAACGGAATTCGGATTGAGGCAAAGCGCGTTGCGAGGCAATCGCGCCATAGGAACGGAATTCGGATTGAGGCAAAGCGCGTTGCGAAGCAATCGCGCCATAGGAACGGAATTCGGATTGAGGCAAAGCGCATTGCGAAGCAATCGCGCCATATGAACGGAACAACTAACCACAAAATAAAATGTTCGGGATTTTTAGGGATAGGAAAACGAAGAATGCGCGCCAGCTGTTCGAGATGGCATGCAAGGTGTATAATTACCGCAAGGACGTCATAGCGGAGCAGGACGCGAAAGACTTGGCGGAAATGATAAAGCAGCTTGACGAATTGATACTTGACGGCAAAGTTGGCACACAGGAATACGAGGGGCTCGCGCAGAAGCTTGAAGCTTTGATGAAAAAATGTGGCGGGCGCATATACCCGACATCGTCATGGAGCGACAATGTTGATACGATAATAGTGGTGGGGATAGTTGCCCTAGGGATAAGAAGTTTCTTTTTGCAGCCTTTTAAGATTCCGACAAATTCGATGTATCCGTCTTTTTATGGAATGACGGCGGAGGCGTACGCGCCGGGCGAAGACGCGCCGGGGATAGGCGAGAAGATAGCGAGATTCGCACTGAAGGGCGCGAGCAACTACTCTTTGGAAGCTCCCGCAGACGGAGACTTGCTGTTGGAAATAAACGCGCCGCAGGCAGCTAGGTTCCGCGGGGGGTTCATTAATTTTGAGGAAAAGAATGTCCGCAAATATTTTGGGATATGGCCTACGAGGGAGAGGCAGTATATTTTTGAGGTTGGGGGAAAGAAACTGGAATTGAACTTGCCCGCGGATTTTTCCCTCGACACGGTAATAGCGAAGGCGCTGCCGATTGGGGACGCAAAAAATATAATAGAGTATTTGAATGCGGCGCACGACAAGAAAATGATAACGTCAAAGGACGGGAAGATTTATATAAATTACGGGCCTGTAAAGAGGGGCGACAGAGTGATAAACTTTGATATTCTAAGCGGAGACATGCTGTTTGTTGACAGGTTTACTTATAATTTCAAAAAGCCGAAAGTAGGGGATTCGATAGTGTTTTTGACAAAGTACTGCGACGGAATGACAGCGATGAACAACGGGGTTCCGGACGACAAGTATTATATAAAGAGGCTTGTTGGAGTAGGCGGCGACGAATTGAAAGTCGAAGGGGATACCTTGATGAGAAACGGGAAGCCCATAACGGGTTCGCCAGCGTTCGCAAAAAACGCGAAAAAGGAGGGATTGTACGGGGGGTATCTCGCCGATGGCGCGCTGTCGGGAGGCAGAACGGTAAAAGTCGAGGACGGCCATTATTACGCAATGGGCGACAATTCGTACAATTCGCTCGACAGCCGCTATTGGGGGCAAGTTCCCGCGCGCGCGCTAGTCGGGAAGTCGCTTATAATATTTTATCCATTCACTTCCCGATGGGGGGCGACAAAGTGAGTTTGGAAAGAATTTAGACGAATAAAAAACTTGGCAAGAGAGCTTGGGAATATATTTTTTTACGGGATATGGGAAAAATCGCACACAGGGTATCGATAGCGCTCGGGTTCGCCGTGGCGTGTCTGCATGCACTGTGCGGAGCGGGTAAAGCCGAAGCCAAGGCTTATGCCGCAAGCGAAGACGCCTTCTTGCCGGGAGTCAGCCGAAGCGCCGATATTTCCGCGAGGGTTGAGACGACCCGAAAGACTGGCGCGAAAAAGCGGCTTGAACGCGAAAGCGACTATCCGTCAAAAGAGTTTATTTTGTATTGCGCGCCCGACGTCGATTTTTGGACGGATATAAGTTTTTTGCGCGGGTACGGTAACGATTTTAACGCCGGCTCAAAAATAGTCGGCGCCGTATGCGTAAAAATTCGCCCGGAAGTTTGCGGGCGTTCAAACCCCATAAGGGGGCCGACAGCCTCGTAAGGCTTCGGAGCCGCTTTCTCCGGCGTAGCGCGCCTATAATCCGCACGGCGCGCTGCGCGTTCATTTGCGGAAATTTATAATAAGCAAAGACCGTACAAAAACGGATAAAATATTCATGATAGCAAAAATTCTAAAACTTTTCGCGGGCAGCCATTACAAACGCTTTTACAAGAAGACGCGCCCGATAGTAGCAAAGATAAATAAGATTGAGGAACAATACCAGTCGCTGACCGACGAGCAGCTAAGGGCTAAAACCGACGAGTTTAAAGCCAGATACGCAAAGGGTGAATCGCTGGATTCGCTTCTGCCGGAGGCGTTTGCCGCCGTGAAGAACGCCGCCCGCAGGCTCTGCGGCAAGACGATTACCGTCTGCGGCCACGAAATAAAGTGGGAAATGGTGCACTACGACGTGCAGCTAATAGGCGGCATAGCCCTCCACCAGAATATGATTGCCGAAATGGCGACCGGCGAAGGCAAAACCCTCGTATCAACCCTTCCCCTCTATCTAAATTCGCTGACCGGCAAAGGCTGCCACCTCGTCACGGTAAACGAATACCTCGCCAAGCGCGACTCCGAATGGATGGGATATTTGTACAACTTTCTCGGAGTGTCCGTCTCTTGGATATACAATATGCAGGACATGGCCGAGAAGGCTGAAGCGTACAAGGCGGACATAACTTACGGGACTGCGAGCGAATTTGGTTTCGACTATTTGCGCGACAACGGCATGGCAACTTCCGCCGCCGCCCAAGTGCAGCGCGGGCACTACTATTGCATAGTCGACGAAGTTGACTCGATTCTAATAGACGAAGCGCGCACGCCGCTTATAATATCGGGCCCCGTTGACGAAGACCGCGAGCCGCCGTTTATGGCGCTGAAGCCGCATATAGAGAGGGTCGTAAAGCTGCAAACGCAGCTGTGCAACAAGCTCGCCAACGACGTGCTCGCGCTCGTAAAAGACGGCAAGGAGCTTTCCGAGGAAGATATAATAAAGCTCTGGCAGGTTAAGTTGGGCGCCCCCAAGAACAGGATTTTGAGGCAGCTGATGGAGCACGGCGACGTGCGCAAGAAGCTCGACAAAATCGACATGGAAATGGCGGCCGACTTCCGCAAAGAGGAGCGTTTCCGCCGCAAGGAAGAACTATACTATGTCATAGACGAGAAGCAGCTCACGAGCGATTTGACCGAGAAGGGGCGCAACGCCGTCCACCCAGAAAATCCCGACGCGTTCGTGCTGCCCGACCTTCCGACGATATTTGTCGAGATAGACTCGGACCAGACGATGACCCCGCAACAAAAGCAGGAAGCAAAGCTAAGGGCAGAAGACAAATTTATAGCGCTTTCGGAAGACATACACTGCGTAAGCCAGCTGTTGCGCGCGTACTCGATATATGAGAAAGACGTCGAATACGTCGTGCAGGGCGGCAAAGTGCATATTGTCGACCCGAACACCGGCCGCATCATGTACGGCAGGAGATGGAGCGAAGGCCTACACCAGGCGATTGAGGCAAAAGAAAATGTCGCGATAGAAAAGGAAACGAAAACATACGCGACAATAACCATACAAAACTATTTCCGCCTCTACGAAAAGCTCGCCGGCATGACCGGAACGGCCGAGACCGAAGCCCAGGAATTCCACGACATCTACGGGCTCAACGTAATGGCAATACCCACAAACAAACCTTGCCGCCGAATCGACAAAAACGACGTAATCTACAAGACGCGCCGCGAAAAGTACAAGGCGGCAATAGAAGAAATAAAGGCGGCGCACGATAGGGGGCAGCCTGTTTTGGTCGGCACTGCGTCGGTTGAGGCGAGCGAAGTTCTAAGCCGAATGCTCGACCGCTATAAGATTCCGCATACGGTTCTAAACGCCAAACTGCACGAGCAGGAGGCCGACATTATAGCGCACGCCGGCGAAAAGGGGGTAGTAACGATTGCCACAAACATGGCGGGGCGCGGAACCGACATCAAGCTCGGCGAGGGAGTCGAGGAGCTTGGCGGGCTGTACGTTCTCGGAACGGAGCGGCACGAATCGCGCAGAATCGACAGGCAGTTGCGCGGGCGCTGCGCGCGCCAAGGCGACAGGGGCGTGTCGAAATTCATGATATCGCTCGAGGACGACCTCATGCGCATATTCGGCAACAGCCCGATGGCAAAGATTCTGAACAAGACTTTCCAAGAGGGAGTCCCGCTCGACCACCCGCTGCTCAACCGCTCGATAGAACGCGCGCAAAAGACTATAGAAAACCAGCACTATTCAAGCCGCAAGAGAATGCTGCAATTTGACGACGTCCTAAACAAGCAGCGCGATATAATCTATGGATTGAGGAACGAGGCCCTGTCCGACGCCGACGTGCGCCCGATGCTCTTCGACTTTATAAAAGACGAGCTTGACGAGCGCATAGCCTCTGCAATTCCCGCCACGGAATCAGCGCAGGATGCCGACTACCAGGCGCTTTGCAGCTGGGTGACAAGCCGCTTCCCGATAGCGATAATCCCTGAACAATTAAAGGGAAAATCCGCCGACGAAATGCGCGAAGTCATAGTAAATGAAATCGAGGCAGTTTACAAGATACGCGAGGAAGTCGAAGATCCGGAGGCGTTGAAGGCGATAGAAAGGTTCGTTCTGCTGAGAGCCCTCGACAAAAACTGGCAAGACCACCTCACAGAAATGGAGGACTTGCGCCGAAGCATAGGGCTTAGAGGATACGGGCAAAAAGATCCGCTCAACGAATACAAGAGCGAAGCCTACAAATACTTTGAGTCGCTAATGTCGAAGATTAGAAACGACATATGCCTCGGGTTGTTCCGCAGCGCATCAAGCCTTGAAGTGCTCCAAGCCATGATAGAAAAAATGCAGCGCAAATTCAGCGACAGAGCCGCCTTGGCCGGCGCCGAACAAGCGCGCGAAAGCAGCCATAAGCCGGCGGACGGAGAGCCTAAAAAGGAGATAAAACTTCCGGATATAAAACCGCGGACCGAGCTGCCTAAAATAGGGAGAAACGAAAACGTCGTCATTGAGAAAAACGGAGAGCGTGTCGAGATGAAATTCAAAAAGGCCGAGCCGCTAATTCTCAACGAAGGCTGGCGCCTTGTAAAATGGTAGGAGATTCAAGAATAAAAAACGCCGCCCGCATATTTGCGGTGGCGTTTTCTTTTTTTCTATACGCGGCGGCTTTTGAGCCGTGGGGGGTGGCGGAGTTTGCGTACGTATTCGCAATTCCTGCTATTCTTGCCGCGCGCTCAATGTTCTCCGGCATTCCCGCCCCGCGCTCCCCGGAAAGGATAATTCTGCGCCGCAGGCGCCCAGGCGCCGCACTTAACGGCGAAGAAATACATGATACGGCGGATAATGCGGAAGGCGCAGGCTATTGCAGAGAAGGAAATTGCGGCGCAAGCAACTTAAAAAATGCAAAAAAATATGCCAAAGTATGGTTAATGTCCACTTTTGCGTTTTCCTATATTGCGTGGATTGCAATGCTGATATGGCTCAGGCACGTATATCCGCCGGCAGGCTGGATTATAGTTGCAGTTTTGCCGCTAATAGTGTCGGGACTTTTTATATGGCCGTGGTTTGCACTTTTGCAAAAACTCCTGCCCGACCTTTGCGACGACCCCGCAAAAAGGCTTTTTAGATACTGCGGGATAGCGGGCGGCTGGGTATGTTTGGAATGGCTAAGGGCGCATCTGTTCTCCGGATTTCCGTGGCTATTGCTTGCGCATTCGCAATGGATGAGGCCTGCGGCTATGCAGACTGCGGAATTTGGCGGAGTTTGGATAGTGTCGTTCGGGGTGATATTTTTTAATCTCGCAGCCGCAGAGTACATTTGGCGCATTTACGCGCGTCAAAGATTCAAAATATTGGACAAATTTTCCACTCCCCCGCCCTTCGGCCGATTTTGTCCGGAAATATATCTTGCAATAGCGTTCGTAATGTCGGGCCTATTCATATATGCGGGCAACCTTCCGGTCCGCGCGAATGAAATCGCGGCGTTTCGCGCGGGAATGGTTCAGACGGACTTCGCCGGGATACTAAAATGGGACGATTCGCTCGCCGAGCAAAATATGAAAGTCATATCAACGCTCACAAAGGGGCTTGAAGACGCGCGCGCCGACGTAGCACTGTGGCCCGAGGCCGCAACGCCGCCGCGCTGGCCGGTAATCGGGTGCGATCCTATGAAAAAATGGGTCGAGAACCTTTCAAAAAGCTTAAATATGCCGATTCTCATGGGAAATATGGCGTATTTTCACGATTCAAAGACGGCTCAAAACGGCGCGTTTTTCGTGTCGCCGAAAACGGGTCTTTCCGATAACTTTTACGGAAAGAGAAAGCTCGTTCCTTTCGGAGAATACACGCCTAAATGGGCTTCGTTTATCGGGAAAGTAGTGCCCGCAGGCGACATGGAGCGCGGCAAGTCCGATAAGCCGATTGAAGCTGAGATAGCCGGCAAAACCTACAAAATAGGCCCAATGATATGCTACGAAGACATTTTCCCGCAACTTGGGCGCGAAATGGCGCTAAACGGGGCCGACCTGCTTTTCGTATGCACAAACGACTCTTGGTATGGGCGCGAAGCCGGCGCATGGCAGCATGCCGCACATTCGGCATTGCAGGCCGTATCGACCCGCCGACCGCTACTGCGTTCGTCAAACAACGGGCTAAGCGCCGTATTCGACCAATACGGAAGAATGCGCCCGTCCTTCGCCCTGCGCGACGGCAGCGGCAAAATTTGGGACGCCTCAACCCCCCGCCCCGCCCCGGTACTCGACGTTTCAGATTCCGCGGGGCGCGCAGTTGACTCCCGAACGCTCGCCCCCAAGCGCCCATCGCCGCTAATCGACGATGAAGGTTCAATATACTTTCGCGGAGCAGGATATTCGGACGTTGTTTTTTATAAAAATTTTGAGGGTAAAACCACTTTTTACGTAAAATATGGAGACTGGTTTGCGGCGCTCAGCGCGGGATTTTTCTGTCTGTTCTGTGCGCCTTTGCTACTAAAACTCCCCCAAAAAAATGCAAATGCCATAAAAAAAGCTTGAAGTAGAATAATAAACTGAAATATTCCCCAGCCTAAATATATGTCAAAAAATTCCCCTAAATTGAGTTGGTGCAAAGTGCGCCTCGGCAAAGACCTAAACTGGTGGGTCAGCGAAACGAGCGACAAAGTAAACTGGGACATTGACGGATTGAGCGTCATAGATCCCCGCCAAGCGGCCCACATGCTTGAAATCCTCGACGGGCTTAAAGAATACGGCCTCGACGAGACAATAGTCGAAAAAGCGTTCATACCGTTTTCAATAGACAAAAAAACCTCCAAAAACGAAGTGAAACTTTTGCGCTCCGACGACTCCGTCTACGACGCCGACGAGCAGCAGCTGTTCCTCCTGCCCGACACCCTCGACGACGAACGTTCGCCTTACGCCGAATTTCTCGACCACATAACCCGCATACAGGTAAAAATGTTAAACGACACCTTCCACTTTGAGAAGGATGTCGCGATAGACGACCTTGAAGAAGAGATACGCGAGAACTACTCGAACGACTACATGGAAGGCCGCGCCATCCACGTTTTCCATGAAATAATGGATATTCTCGAATACGTCCCCGAGGGATATTCGCTTGAAGACGACGATGACGACGAGGATAAATCCGACGAGGAGGAAACGTACGACGAGATAGAAGACCTCCCCGACGAGGACGACGAAGACCTTGAAGAGGACGATACAATGAAGTGGGACGACGACGAGGACGAAGACGAAGACGAATACGAAAGTTATCGCACCCGCGACGACGACTTGGGCTCGCTCGACGACGACGACAGATACTAAATTCTTTCAGAAAATACCTGCTATATAGCGCTTCAAAATTCTATAAAAGCGGCAAAGCGGTATTTTAAAGAAAGATTTTTCTTTCCCGACGCCCCAAAAGTTATCTTCCGCATATGTTTTTAGCGGAGGCGCAAAAAGTCCGATACTCGGACTTTTTTTTGTGTTGGAATAAATAGATTATTTCTTGCGCGCCGCACAAATTTGCCGCTCCGCAAGCCCCTTATTAAAGAACTCCGAACAACCGCTTGTGCGCCGCATAAATTTTACAACAATATTCGGCTCTCCGGGACGCCGGGCGATTTTTATCTCCCCAAGATTATAATGCGAAAAGCATAAAATCTTACAGCTATCATAAAGTTTCCAAGCTAAGGCGCCAAAAAATTAACTGTAAAATCACCAGAAAGCGACGGCGGCACTCGCGTTAAAAAAATAAGAAAAATTTTTTAACGCAAGCCAAGCGCCGAGAACCGTCAAGATCCCTTATAGATTTTTACCCGCAAGATACGCTTTCTTCAAGGCATCAGAGCCTTTTATTTCTCCGGCATGCCATACGCCGAGCCCCATTACTACACCTTTCAGCTCGGCTCCGTCGAGGCAGTAAAGGAAGGCGTTTAACGATGAGACTACCATTTCAACGTTTTTCTCGTCGGTGTCGGCGGCGGTTATTATAAAATAAAATTGCTTGCCTGAAATTTTTTCGTAATCCCCGCAACACCTGTCTATGAGAGTTTTCAACTGCGCGCTCATGGTGTAAAAATACGCGGGAGTCGCCAAAACTATGACGTCGCTGCAAATCATTTTTTCTATGATTTCCGCTGCGTCGTCTTTTTGTGGGCAAGGTTTACCGAGGCTGCTGCACGTCTCGCACCCCCGGCAATACCCAACCTTCTTATCCGCCAAAAACAATTTTTCAACGGCATTTCCCGATTCTTCCGCGCCTTTTTTAAACTCGTCGCACAATGTATCTGAATTCCCGTGGCGGCGCGGACTTGAAGATATTATAAGAACCTTTTTCATTTTTCGTTAATATAACTTGAAAGCTAAATTAGATTGCGGTCTTTTTAGCCCATTCTGAGATTTTTGCGGTGGCGGACTTCTCCTTCGGGGAATCGCTCCACAATTCCATGCCCTGGGCGAGCTTTGCGCGCGGAGCCATTTTTTTTAGGTCAGTCAGATAGTTTCCCCATCGGCTGCCTTTGTGGGTAATAAAAGGCGCGATTACTTTGCCCGACAAGTCCGCCTCGGAAACAAAAGTGCGCACTGGCGACGACATAGTTCCCCACCAGTTGGGCGTCCCTAAAAACAATATGCCGCAGTCCGATATATCGGGCAATTTTTTTAGCGGTGGCTTGTACATTGCGTTAAGCTCGCGCTTTGCCTGCTCAACGACCGCTCCGTAATTTCTTGTGTACGGAGTCTTCGGTTCAAGCTCGAACGCCTCCACTCCCAGTGCCGCAGCGATTTTCCGCGCAAACTCGCGCGTATTGCCGCTCCACGAATAATACACGACGGCAGCTTTTTTCCCGGTGGCTTGCTCTGCAAACGCAGTCATTGCCGCAAAGGGCAAAAATGCCTTTAAAAAGTCTTTTCTTTTCATGCGATTTCCTTCGGATTAAGAGCATTCCCGCCGAGGTCCACAAGCGCATACTTGCGCGTGCCCACCCCGAGCTTTTCGGCAGATTCAAGTATGTGGACCGCATTTAGGGATTCCATTCTTTTTATCAGAGACGCCTTTCCCTTGTCTTTCGAGGCATAAACCAAGTCCACGCAGGCGGAGTCGAGCGCGACAGGATCGAGAGAGGCGAGGATTCCAATATCTGCCATTTCCGGAGCCGCCGGGTGGTTGTTGCAGTCGCAGTCGATAGACAGATTTTTCATAACGTTCACATAGGCGATGGCGCCTTTTCTATATTCGACAATCGACTTGCACGCGTCGGCCATCGATTCGAGAAATCTATTTTGTTCGCAGTCCCAAAGCCTGCTGGGATCCCCCGCGCCGTGTATATATGCCTTTCCGTGGGAGGAGGCTATGCCTATCGAAATATTTTTAAGCGCCCCGCCGAAACCTCCCATCTGGTGGCCCTTAAAGTGCGACAACACAACGAGCGAGTCGTAATTTTTCAGATGAGAACCTACAAAATTCTTTTTTATTTGAAGTCCGCCCGGTATTTCCAATACGAGCTCGCCCTCGCTGTCCATTATGTCGACAGGGGCGATTTTTGTAAAGCCGTGCTCCTTTATGGCCTTTAAATGTTTTTCAGTAGTATTTCTGCGCCCCTCGTAGGCCGTGTTGCATTCGACGAGCGTCCCGTGGACATAGTCCACAACGGGTTTTATAAAATCTGGTTGGAGAAAATTGTGCCCACCGGGCTCGCCTGAATGTATTTTTACGCCAACTTTGCCCTTGGCGCTGAATCCTAGCGCCCTGTATGCGGCTAGCAAACCTTCGGGAGATATGTCGCCCGTAAAATATACCTTTGGATTTCCATTCCCGGCGCTTTCTCCAAACCCTCTAAGCGGTGCAGAAACCGCGGCGGCAGCGGCGATTTTTATGAATTCTTTTCTATTCATCGCAGACCTTTCTTTTTAGTACTTGCATTTTACTATCGCTCCGCTCGCAAGTAAATACATATTACTTTCAAAAATCTGCCTATTCCCGCCGCTTATCATGTAAATGTTTGAGCAGAATTTGCCAGGCGGAAATAATCTTTGCTTGACATATTGCGACTGAATGCATCATAAAAAAACTCAATTAAAATCACTATTTCTCATAAGAAGGAAAATATATGAAAATGACAAAAAAAGTTTCAGACCTCCTAAACGAGCAATTCTACAACGAATTATACGCGGCCCACTTGTACTTTGCTATCAGCGCCTGCATGAGGCTTACACCTTACCAAGGTATCGCCAAATGGATGCAGATTCAAGCGCGCGAAGAAATCGGCCATGCTGAAAAAATCTATGAATACCTAATTGAGCGCAACGTCCAGTTTAAGACTTCTTCTGTTCAAAAACCCGAAACAGACGCCTTTGCCTCTCCCCTTGACGGGTTTAAAGCCGCATACGAACACGAGCAGAAAGTGACTGCCCAGATTGAAAAAATCTGCGACGCCGCCGAAGAAGACAAAGACAGAGTCACTGTCGATTTTCTTTCCGAATTCCTAAAAGAACAGGTCGAAGAAGAAAACAACACTTTCAAATTTGTGCGCGCCCTTGAATATGCGGGCGACGACAAGAATTTGCTTATAGGCGTCGACAAATGGGCCGGCAGCCGGGCGGAATAAAATCTGTTTCCAAACGCAAGAAAATAACGCCGCGCATTGCGGCGTTTTTTTTGCGGGCCTTTAAAAAATTTTATCAAATGCGATTGCCATTAAATACTAACGCGCGCCCACTCGGAAATTTTAGCAATGAGGCATCTGCTATCGACAGCCACAATCCGTAAAAAAATATTGCGTTGCAACGGAAACGGAATATTTTGTCACACGTACGTCTTTTAGCATGCATAAAATGAAAATTTTTTATTCAACAATACTGTCTGCAATTATCTTGGCGACTTTCTCCGACGCCTTTTCCGACACCATTAATGCTGCTGTTAACCCACAGAAAAAATTTCAAAGAATCGAATATTTCGGGGCAAGCGACGCATGGAGCACACAATATGTGGGAGACTACTGGGAGGACTTTTTAAAGGAAAAAGCCGCAAAACTTCTCTTTTCACAAAAATTCGACGAGTCCGGAAATCCGGAAGGAATAGGCTTGTCGCTATGGCGCGTAAACTTGGGCGGAGGCTCCCTGGAAGGAGACAAATCGCCGATTAAATTTCAATGGAGGGGCGCACGCTGTTTTATCGACCCCAAGAGCGGAGAGATAGACATGTCGCGGTGCGAGGGCCTAAGATATTTTATGAAAAAAGCAAAGGAATACGGCTGCGAAGATTTTTTGCTGTTTTCCAATACCCCGCCAATCTGCATGACTAAAAATGGCAGCTACCACAAGACAGAATCTGATTTTCGTTCAAATCTTAAAGACGACTGCTACGACGACTTCGCCGAATATCTGGCAGAAGTCGCAAAGAGGCTTTCCGACGACGGCTATGGAATAAAATACATAAGCCCCGTAAACGAACCGTCGTGGAAATGGACCACCGACATTCAAGAAGGCACGCCGTGGCTGAATCCGGAAATAAAAAAATTGGCAGTTGAGCTGGACAAATCTTTAACAAAACGCAGGCTTGCCACAAAAATATTCCTTTCGGAGGCGGATTCCATTCAAAATATATACGGATACGACAGAGTGGCAAAAGACAATCCCAACAAGCGCGAAGACATGGCATACAACCAGTTATATGCGTTTTTCAACCCCGCAAGCAAAGACTATATCGGCAACCTAAAAACTCTCGCACGGCAGATTGGCGCACATAGCTACCATACCCATTTAAGAAACTCCCAAATGAGGGACGTCCGCAAAAAGGCCGCGGCGGAAGCAGAAAAATACGGTGTGGAATTTCACCAGACAGAATGGTGCATGCTCGGCTTTTACGCCAACCCCAAAAATCTCGACGGCTTCACCATGGATTGGAAGAGCAATACTTATAACGATATGCAAACAGCCCTCCACATGGCAAAAATCATATATTCAGACTTGGTCTACGGGCAGGCGCACAGCTGGAGTTATTGGGTAGCTAGCGAAATCCGCGACGGCATTTGCGCCCTCATAGACGCGCAGGGATTTGTCGAAGACGCAAAAAAAGGCCGAGATATGCGCCCCACAAAACTTCTCTGGGCGCTTGGCAACTACTCCTTCTTCATAAGGCCTGGGTACGACAGAGTGGAAATTGCGGGGGCGGACAATATGGACGGAGTAATGGCGAGCGCGTACGTCTCGCCCGGCGGAGATAAAATTGTCGCAGTTTTTATAAATATGACGCACGAAGAGCAGAATGCTGAAATTTCTATAAATTGCGGCGGCAATGTAGAACTCGCCGGGCTGTATAAGACGGACGAGCGCAGCGACCTCGCAAAAATAGATTTTGATTCGGATTCAATAAAGCTCGCGCCGAGATCCATTACCACGGCAGTGTGGAATGTGGAATAAAAATCCAATTATTTTTTTGCGCACCATTTTTTCGACCCGCATAAAAAATGCGGCAAAGAAAGATTTCAGTTGCCGCATACCTAAAATGGAAAGCTATCTTGTTATTGAATATTAAATCAAAAATATAAGCCCTGCATAATACGTCATCCCTGAATTATGCGATACAAAAAAAAGCCTCTTTCGAGGCTTTTTTTAAGTTATTTAGTAGCTGCCGGGCAGTTCTGCTGCTGAACAGGGCATTTTGCCGCAGGGCAATTCTGCTGTTTAACCGGGCATTTCGCCGGGCACTTTACCGCAGGGCAGTTCTTTGGGCAGTTTTGCGCAGCAACTGGACAGTTGCATGCCTGAGCCGCAGGGTAGCAGGCGTTATTGCGCGGGCAACCATTGCCGCGGCAATTCGGACAACAGGCAGTCAGGGCAAATAATCCCGCCGCCACCAATGCTATAATCGATATTTTTTTCATTTTTTTATATATTTGAGAGTTTCATCTATCGGCTTAATCGGCGAACCGCACGATTGAGCCAGATTGGCATTTAGTTTAACATCGGAAATATTCCGTTTGTTTCAAATAAAATTTTAATATGTTTTTTTCATGCTGCGATAAAATTTTTTCATGCCTATTTACCGCAGGCAAAAAAAAGCAGCCCTTGTTTAATTGGGCTGCTTTTTATTTATATGCCGCGATTACCTTTTTCTTCTCTTAAACGCTAAGAAAAGAACAAGCGCGCCGAAAATTGCCGAGATTGCCGCAGGTTCTGGAACTTCCGAAAATGTGACAGACAGCTCATATTTTCCCTGGTTTTCAGCCCATTTAAATATCGCATACCCATCATAAAGGTTTTCAGCCATAAAATCAGCATTCGCATCTTCCATATTCAGACTGCTGTCTATTGCGTCGGCAGAAATTAAAACAAATTCAGTTCCATAATAGTCGGGGGCATATATACCGTTAAAATCTACTACGATTTTTTCCACTCCTGTCTTTGAGATATTGCCGGCGGAAACGACGTATCCGCTTTCCATGCTACCGCCTTCAAATATAAATCCGCCTGAGGATAGGCTTATGTTGGCAAATTTCGCCCCGTTGCCGATTACGTTATAAACTCCGCCGTCAACTAATAATGTTCCAGTGGTGTCAGATACTGAGGATATGTAAAAAGTCCCGCCGTTTAGCGTAATGTCGTTTATGGTTCCGGAGGTAATATCAAGTTCCTGATAGCCGGCCGCAGATTTATCCATTACGATATTTAATTTATTTTCACCGTTTATTATGCCGCCGCTCCATCTCGTAGCAACTCCTGATTTATTAGTGAATGTTAAGGTTCTGTCGCTTTTATTTTCCTTTACGGACAACTTATTATTTCCGAAGAGGTTTGACCCCGACAATCCGCCTATGCGTGTTGAGTCAGCGTCAATTCTCCATTCCACGCCAACATTTCTATCGTTAACGTTCCTTTCAATGGTGTTCACGATTCCGTCGACAGTCAATCCATTTCCATAATTCTGAAATTTTAATGGAAACCAGGCGTCTCCAATATTTGAATTTAGATTCAGATTTCCGGTGATATGGATATTTCCATTATAATCCCCCATTCCGGTCGAGTGTGATACAGTATCACCAAAAGAAATTGCGTTTGGTGAATAAGCAGAACTTGCCTGAATGTTTACGTCTCCATTTATAGTTAAAGTATGCCCCGTAAGGACGCGAAGGTATGTTCCATAGTATCCTTTTGAACTCTGGCTAAGATTTAGAGATTCAAACTCAGCGTCGCCTTCCACATCAAAAAATACGTGCATTTGCGGATTTACGACGCTAATAGAGACGTTGCCGGCGTGAAAACCAGGACTTATAGTTGAGGAAAGTTCTACACTGCCGTTATTTATATTGAGAGTTAAATCATTGCCGGCAACTTCCGAAACTGTCGGGCTCCACTTTGAGGTGTCGCTCCAATTCCACCATTCGGTGATGTCATTGTCGGCGCCGGTTTTTAGAGTGAGTGTCTCGACAGAAATCGACTGCGCAAAAGCAAGCGAAATGTAAGCAATAGCAAGCTTAGTTATATTCTTTTTCATATTATTTTTTGGGTTTAGTTTAATATTTGAGCTGAGGGGCAACAAAAAAAATCTTGCGATTTAGGTATCTCGAAAAGATTTAATAATTGCCTAAAAGGAGCGTTAACAATGTCAATCTTTTTTGTTTTTGCACATTATCTACCCACTCATACTCTAATCACAAGTCAATAGTTGGCTAAATGTTACAAAATTTAAATAAAAATCATCGTCTCATATTTTTGCGCAACACACTACAATTCATAAGCACTTTTTTACGAAAATGCGCACATTTTTCGTCTAAATTGTATCACTAAATTCATTAAAATAATCGATACCTCTTATGCGCCATTTAAAACATTCAAAAAAATTTATGCGCAGCCGCCAAAAATATAAAAAATTCTCCCAAAATTAGAGCCCCATAGACAACGTTCTCGCCGCCTTTTCAGCAAGCTTGCTTGAATCAACTTTCAATCCCCACCCTGCCGCTCTACCTTTCACGGTAAGTTTTCCGTCCCTACTTTTCTCCACAGGAGACTCAACAAGACATTCCGCAAAAACGTTCGATTCAGAAGGCTTTTCCATTGCTTCGCACCACGCCGCTGCGCTTGATACCGCAATCTGCTGAAATATCGCACACCCGGGGCCAATTAGGCTGTCGTCGCCGATCATTATTTTCGTGCCCCAAGACGATATTTTTTTCGCGAACTGAGCCATATCGTACAAGTCGCCCATGCAGCCAGGGTGCAGATTATAAAAATCTCCCATACCCTTCGGTGAAAATTCGAGCGCCCTCCATGCAGGGCGCAAATTCACGTCAGGGATAAGGGAAAGTCCGAAAGGCCTGCACAATTTTTGCAATTTCTCCATCTCGCAATCTTTGAGTTTTGCGGGATCTTCCAAGGCGTCGAGCCCCGCACTGCGGAGCATTTTAAGGGTTTTGGAGAGCTCTTTTAGGTTTTTAAACCCGCGATACCCGCAGTTTGCGTCGGCCACTATAAAACATTCTTTCCCCATCGCTCCCCGAAGGGCAGATATCAATTTGCAGTCCAATTCAGCATTCCCAAATATTTTTAATTTTATATACCGCGAGAATCCGCTTTTCTTTGCCTCCTCTGCGCGCTCGACAACTTTTATTGGGTCGTTTTCAAGAATGCAAAACATTCCGTTTACAGGTACATTTTGGGAAAGTCCAAGAAGTTTTACGGCCGGGACTTTTTTAATTTTTGCGCAAATATCCCAAAGCGCCATATTGAGCGCCTCGTATTCTTTCCACGGCAAGAAGTCCCTATTCCCCCGCATATACTGCAGAGCCTCAGACGGTGTTTTCCCCAAAACCGGCTTCATTGCATCTGCGCATTTTTTTAAGTTTATATCAGGATTGTTTGCCGACAGCACACACTCGCCCCACCCTTCAAAATTGCCGGACCTCACACGCAAGAATAAATGCTGCCTTGAATTCCAATCGCCGAAGCTAAAATGCCTCGGTGTTTCAACATTTATAAGATAAAAATCAATTCCGGATATTTTTGGTTCGGGAACTTCCGCAAATAAGATAGCGGCAAATATAAATGACGCCAAAATTTTTAATGTTTTTTTCATCAGCGTAAAATCAATACACTAATAAAATAAGCCGCGCAAATTTTTTTTGGCTACGCGCAAAATTTACAAACAAGTTCTGTCGCAAATTTCCGTAGAAAAAATTTTTTCTATAAAAAAAATCCGCGCACCCCCCTTAGCGCGGATTAAAAAAGTTCGCCTACTTCCCAACCGCCTCAGCGTATTCAGCGTCGCTAACTGGTTCAAGCCAAGTATTTTTATTCTCTTTGGGGTTGCATTCTATTGCCAAGTGCGAAAACCAGCTGTCGGGAGCAGCCCCGTGCCAATGCACTACATTTGGCGGAATCTCCACAATATCCCCCTCTTTGAGAGGCCTTGCGTGCTTGCCCTTCTCCTGATAAAAGCCCTTGCCGCCGACTGCAATGAGTATTTGTCCGCCCGTATGGCTATGCCAATTATTGCGGCAGCCGGGCTCAAAAGTTACATTCGCAACCGGAACGCCAAGCTCGGAATTTTTAGAGAGCGGCGCCAAATATGATTTCCCGCTAAAATATTTTGAATAGGCAACATTTTCGGCTCCGAACGGAAAAGGCCCAGTGTTGGACATTCCGCGCGGGCCGTCCCGCACAAGCTTAAGAATTTCACCTATCTGAGAGTCGCTTACGCCGTTGTGCTTTGCTATGGCAATGTGGCTTGCAAGCTGGCTCTCGACTCCGTCCATCGCGGCGAGCATCGCGACTGTCGCAATTTCGCGCGTGCGCCAGTCGAGATTGTCCCTGCCAAATATGTCGCCAAATAAATGCGCCTTCAAAAATCTGTCTATCGCGGGCGCGAACTCGAATATTTCGCCCTTTACCTCCGTGCCGATTAGCTTTGTTTGGTTGTCTGCGCCGAATTTTAATGAAGATGGATCCGGGACCTCAGACGGTGCGCGACCAGCCTTGTCGCCGCTGCGCTCTTTCAAAAGCCCCATAAAAGTCCCAAGCGCATTGAGGCTCCTCGGAAATCCGCAATACGCGTACAGCTGTACGAGCACCTCTTTGTATTCCGCGATCTTCACACCCGCGTCTAAACCGTCTGCGAGCGCCGATTTCAAATTTTTGCAATCGCCTTTTGCGGCATAAGCAGCCGCCAGCACAATATTTTTTTCTTTTTTCGACAATTCCATAGAGTCATTTGCCTCCGTTATATTAAAAATTAGCGCCGCGCATATTGCGGACATAAACACCTTTATTCCCATGCCTTATCCTCCCTTTTTTTAATTTTCGTAAGTCGCAGCAATTATACCCGTTTGCGCAGGATTGTAAATATACGTTCCTTTCAAAAATTTGCCTATTCCTGCCAAATTTTTTTTATATATTTTGCATAGAGCTCAAAAAAAATGCGGGAACTGAGAATCCCGCAACCCACAAATCAATCTGCCGCATCCGCGCGCGGCGATACACCGAAAAGCCGCTTGTATTCCCTGCTAAACTGCGTAGGGCTTTCGTATCCTACGGCATACGCGGCCTCCGCGACATTTTCGTCCCCAGAAATAATGAGACGCCTGCCCTCGTGCAGCCGCAGTTTTTTTTGATACTGGATAGGGCTTACAGAGGTGACTTTTCTAAAATGCCTATGGAATGTTGTCGGCGCCATATTGGCCTTCCGGGCAAGCTCCTCTATTAGAAAGGGCTTCTCGTAATTTTTTTTAAGCCATTCCACTGCGCGCATTATTCGGTTGTTCTGCGTCCCGGCAGTGCAGAATGCGGCAACATGGCCTCCCAGCGGCCCGGTTAAAAGCCTGAGGTAAATTTCGCGCATGATAAGAGGTGCAAATATCGGGATTTCATTTTTCCTATCTTCTAACTCTGCAAGTCTGCAAAAGGCGTCCAGCATATTCTCGTCGACGTCTGCTACGGCAATGCCTCCGCGCGGCACGTCCCGCAGCCTATCGCCGGGCAATTCCGAAAGCAATGCCGATATTTCGCGCACATCCAAGTCGAGCGAAACTGCAAGCGCGGGTTTCTCTGCACTCGCCTCCGCGACATAGCTCGTCCCTGGAATATCCACGCCTGAAACCAGAATCTTCCCCACGCCATAGGAATATTCCGCGCCCCCAATCAGCGCGCGCTTTGCTCCTTGGAGCATTAAAATAATCCTTTTTTTATAGAAGCAATTTTCAGAAGTTTTGGCTTCATCAATCCTGTAAAATTCAAGTCCCGGTATTTCGCACGCATACATTCCCGCTTGCGGAAGTTTTTTTATGACAGCTTTTTTCAGAAGTAAATATTTCTGGGTAATACTCATTTATCCGATTTACAAAACAAAAAAAACTATGTCAAGAGCAAGCTCCCCAAAAACATCTCTGCCTTATATCAGTCGATAAAACCAGCCTCCATTACGCATTTACACAGAGCGGTATCGGAAGATTCACAGCGCGGAGAGATAAGAGAAAACTTATAATTTTTTCTTCCACTCTTTTATCTCGTCAAGCCTTGCCTTGTACTTTTTTTCGAGACCCTCCTCGGTCGGTCTGTAATACTCGCGGCCGACAAGCGAGTCCGGAAGGCATTGCATATCGGTAAGTTTTTCCTTGAAATTGTGGGCATATTTATACCCCTTTCCGTATTCAAGCTCGCGCATTAGTTTTGTCGGGGCATTTCGGATAACAAGCGGCACGGGCTCGGCTATATGCTTTAGAGCGTCGGACTTTGCGCTCTCGTACGCGGTGTAAAGCGCGTTTGATTTAGGCGATATAGACATGTACACGACAGCCTCAGTCAAGTGCACAGAACATTCCGGCATTCCTATAAAATGGCACGCTTGGTATGCCGCAACGGCAACTCCCAACGCCTTTGGGTCGGCAAGGCCAACGTCTTCGGAGGCGAAACGCACAATCCGCCTTGCGATATATAAGGGATCTTCGCCGGCTTCGAGCATGCGGGCAAGCCAATAGACAGCGGCGTCGGGATCGGAATTGCGCATGGATTTGTGCAGCGCGGATATAAGATTGTAATGCTCTTCGCCAGTTTTGTCGTAAAGCAGAGATTTTCTCGACGTGCATTGCTCCACAATTTCCCGCGTCACTACAATCCTGCCGTCCGCGCCTCTTGGTGAGTTTAGGACAGCCATTTCCAGCGTGGAGAGCGCATTGCGCGCGTCAGAGTTCGCAAAAACCGATATTGTCTCCAAAAGGTCGCCGTCTATTGAAACTCCCATTCCGCCGAAACCGCGGCTGTCCGTGAGCGCCCGCAACAATATCGCCTTCAAATCTTCCGTTTCGAGCGGCTTCAAGACAAACACTTTGCAGCGCGACAGCAGAGCCCCGTTTATTTCAAACGACGGATTCTCAGTGGTCGCGCCGATAAGTATTATGCTTCCCTTTTCAACGAAAGGCAGAAATGCGTCTTGCTGGGCCTTGTTGAACCGGTGTATTTCGTCTACAAATAAAATAGTTTTTGCACCAAATCCGCGGTTTGCGTCGGCGCTACGCATTACGTCGCGTATTTCTTTAATGCCGCTCGTGACGGCGGAAAAATCGATAAATTCCGAGCGGGTCTTATTTGCGATTATTCTCGCGAGCGTCGTTTTCCCGACTCCAGGAGGCCCCCAAAATATCATCGACGAAATTTTGTCGTTCTCGATAAGTGTTCTAAGAATGCAGCCTTCGCCCAAGAGGTGTTTTTGCCCGACAAATTCGTCGAGGTCTCTCGGGCGCATGCGCGCTGCGAGCGGTTCGGGGTCTCCTCCCAATGGGATTTGTCGGGTATTGTCGTTGCGCATATTTAAATAAGAATCCGGCGGGATTCAATTTCCTCGACGGCGGCGAAACAGACAAGGAAAAAACGCTGCCTGTAAAAAAACGCTAAAAGCTTCTTGACAAAATTCGAAGTCGGGGATTTATTCTAATGCTTTCAAATACGGTGGTAGTAGCTCAGTTGGTTAGAGCATCGGATTGTGGTTCCGAGGGTCGAGGGTTCGAGTCCCTTTTACCACCCCACTTTGAAAATTAGCGCGGAAACGGCGTCGATTAAGACAACATTCCCGCGCTTTTTTTGTGCCCACTCCACCCTCGCCACAACCCCGCATTCACAAATCCTTCGCGCCCTATCCCACCACATTGCCGATTCTCAAATCGGAATCCAATTCGCAAAAACCGCCCGCATTTAAGACACACAAAAGTCGCAAAATCCTTAAAATTCTCGAAAAGTCTCAATAGAATCTTACATCGGGTAACAGTTCTTGTCTTAAATGCAAGCCCCAAACGGTATATCCACAAAATCCGAATTCCTTTTTTCATATTTCGGAGAAGAGCAATTCCGACTGCTCGGACGGAGGCAATTGCATAAGATTCATAATCTTGGAAACCCTGAAACGCGAGATTCCCGTAATTCGGGAAATATGCGAATAATCCTCGGCTTCCCCCTTGGCAAGCCAGTCGTCGAAAACGATTGCAAACGCCATAAGCTCGGCCTTTCGGGTCGGTCTGGGCTTTTCCGGAAGGAGTTCGGGTCTTTCGCCGCGGACGATTTCGCTCCGCCCGTGCCGCCCCGATTTAATGTATATTTTGCTTCTGATTTCCATTTTTCGCCGTTTCGATGTCTATTCCGTTTTCCCTGTAGAAAACCGATATTTCGCCCTTTTCGCCGAAATACACGACTTTTTCGACAAGCAGCCCCAAAAGTTCGTACTTCTCCTTGAAGTTCAGATTCGCCCATATTCCGTCGAAATTCCCGAATATTCGCTTCAACTCCGCTTCCGACTTCGAACATTTTTCCCCGAGTATTTCGGTTCGTTTCCGGCAGATTTCCAATGCCTCCGAATGCCGGATTTCCTCCCTCCGCAAATCCTCCGTTTTCGGGGAATCCGTACAGCCTGCAAGTTCCGCACGGATTTCGGACAGCGCCTTTTCGAGCGCGTTTTCCCTTGCGACGGAATCGGCAAGTTCCGCACGGACGCTCTTTGTGAAATTGCCGACAACCTCCGCAGACAGTTTTTCGTCGGCCGATATCCCCGAAATTTCACCGACGACAAAGTCTTCGATGGCGGAGGCAGGCAACGACGGATACGGACAGCTTTTCCAGCCTTTTTGGACGGCGTTTTGGCATACATAGTATCGGTATGTTTTGCTGCCGCCCTTGCGCGTATATTTGTTCGTCATCGGGCGGTTGCAGTGCCCGCAGTAGAGAATTCCCGAAAGCAGACCCTCCGTCTTCGTCCTTACCTTTGCCGTCGTCCGTTCGCGGAAGTTTGACGACATCCGTTCCGCCGTTTTTTCGAAAACATCCGCGTCTATTATCGCCTCGTGTTCGGCGGGATAGATTTCCCCCTTGTATCTGATTTTTCCTATGTAGGCGGTATTTTTCAAAAGGTAGTACAGAGTGCTTTTTGTGAAAGCCTTTCCGACGTGCATTTTCCCGCCGACAGTCCTCCAAGACTTCATTCGGATGTTCTTCTCCTCCAGTATTTCGAGTGTCCTAAGTGCGGAACGCGTATCGAGGTATGTATCGAAAATGGTGCGCACGGACTTCGCCTCCGCCCGATTTACGACCAGACCGCTCCCGTCGGGGGAAATGTCGTACCCGAGTATGGGTATTCCGCCGACCCACTTGCCTTTCCGTCTTGCGGCCGACATCTTGTCGCGCGTTCTCTCGGAAATCAGCTCCCTTTCGAATTGGGCGAAAGACAAAAGAATGTTCAGCGTCAGCCGCCCCATTGAATCCTTCGTGTTGAAATGCTGCGTTACGGAAACGAAGGATACATTGTGCTTCTCGAAAAGTTCAATGATTTTCGCAAAGTCCATTAGCGAACGCGAAAGCCTGTCGACCTTGTACACGACCACAATGTCTATCTTCCCGTTTTCAATGTCGTCGAAAAGTTCCCGAAGGGCTGAACGCTCCATGTTGCCGCCCGAAAATCCGCCGTCGTCGTAATGCTTGTCGACGACAATCCATCCCTCGTGTTTTTGCGACTGTATGTAGCTTTCTCCGGCTTCGCGTTGGGCGTCGAGCGTGTTGAATTCCTTCTCCAATCCTTCCGCCACCGATTTACGCGTGTATATGGCGCACCTTATTTTCTTTTGCACTATTTGATTTTTCATAGTTCGAAAAATTTGAATCCGTTCCAGTTCGTTCCCGTAATCTTCCGCGCAATGCCGGACAACGAAGAGTAATGTTCGTTGTCAAACTTGAATCCCTTTTCCAATACCCTGACGGCGATTTTTCTTCCGTTGTAATTTTTGGCGAGAATCGATCCGGGCATAGGCAGACGCCTGTCTCTTGCCGTTTCCATTCTCCGTTCGACAAACCCGTTTTTTTCAAAATCTGCGGAAACGGTTTTCGCCGTATTCCGGACTTTCAATCTGGAAAAATCGACGGATTCTATCGCCCGTATTTTCAGTTCCTCGGGAATGTCGCCGAAAAGATTCGCCTGTAATTTCCAGGCAATCTAGCGTAGAAGAAAATCCTTGTTCCGCGAATTCATATTGTATCCGAAAACTTCGCGATATTTCGTCCGAAGCTCGTTTACGCTCATATTGAAAAGCAGATTGATTTCCGCTTTGAGGGGTTCTGGGATATCGTATCCCCGCCACAACAAACTATTTATGTTTTTCGTTCTCACGGGACACACTCACGCTCCTATTTTGCGGAATATCAACTTTATAAGCAACAATCCGAGAATCTTTATTTTTCCCGAACCCGTTTATATTGCTTGACTTGTATTCGGCGTCCAGACACCGCGAAAGTCCCTTTGCGAGGATTTCGGCTAGGCGTTTGCGCCTGTCGCGTTTCGAAAATTTCGGCGTTTCCATACCGCATATATTGTCCGGAAAATCCGCGGACGGCGCAAAAAATTTTTTTTGGTGAAAATTTGTATCGGCTGATGTAGAATACTTTCGTCGCCGCTATGGAAAGAGCGGTTGATAAAAATCGGTCAGTCCGCATCGAAACATATGCGGAGAAACAGATAGAAATAACAGCCTGAAAGCTCGCAAGGCGGTACAATCTTCCCGCGACGGAAGCGGAGGAAATCGCCGACGCTTTCAGAAACGCCGTGGAAAGGAGGTTCCTTGCGACATACGACGAAACGAAATCCTCGCTGCCGACGTACCTGTCGGCGTTTTTGTCGAGACAGACGCCCAACGTGCTAAGGCGCGTCTTCGCGAAAAAGCGCGGATATTTCAGGCGAACGTCGCTCGAAGAACTTTTGGAAAGGCCCGGAACGGAAAACGCTTCCGGGCTTTTTTGTGTCTTCGACGACGATCCGTTCAGGTTCGAGGAAATCGAATTCGCCCTATCGCAACTGCCCGACGACCTGAAAGGCGTCTGTAAAATCCTTATGGAGGAGAACGTCTCCGAAGCGGCGCGCACCCTGAAAGTCACGCGCAGAAAACTGCGCAGGGACATCGAAAGAATCCGGAAATTTTTCGAAAAAATGCAAATCGGTGCGCCGTTTTGACATTTTCCGGACAACATATAAACCGACGGGCAATTCCGCCCGCCGCTATCAAAGGAAATACAATGGCAGACAAAATGATAATATCCGAGGAGGTCGTCCGGACGCGCGTAATGCGCGTGCATTCGGGAAAACTTCGGGATTCGTTAAGGCGCGGATTCTTCGGGGGAAAATTCCGTCCGGAAAAGAAACCCCTATCAAACGCCCGAAGCGGAAGGGAGGCGTCGAATGGCTAGTTCGTTCAGGAGGGCAAACAAGAGCGCGGTCTATCTGAAACTGGCGATTACGGGCCCCAGCGGTTCGGGCAAGACAACCGCGGCCTTGAGGCTCGCCAGAGGTCTCGTCGGACCGAAAGGCAGAATCGCCGTAATCGACACGGAGAACTCCTCCTCTTTGCTGTATGCGGATTCGTTCGACTTCGACGTGTGCGTAGTCGAACCGCCGTATACGGAGGACAAGTTCATAAAGGCGGTGGCGGACGCATCGGGCAACTACGACTGCGTCGTAATAGATTCGTTCTCGCACGTCTGGCAGGCGATTCTGGAATACAAGTCGAAACTCGACATGCGCGGAGGCAATTCCTACACGAATTGGGCAAACGCCGGAAACAGGTTCGAAAACGTCCTGCAGGCGGTTCTCTCGTCGAAAATGCACATAATCTGCTGTATGCGCTCGAAGATGGACTACGCAATCGACACCGACGAAAGGGGAAAAAAGTCGATACGCAAAGTCGGGCTCGCCCCGATTATGAGGGACGGCATCGAGTTCGAATTCTCGCTCGTGCTGGATTTGGACATGAACCACAAGGCGGTGGCGTCGAAGGACAGAACGCGCATGTTCGACCGCAAAATAGAGGAAATCACGGAACGCACCGGCGAACTTCTCGACAAATGGAGGCTCGGCAAAACGGTGGCTGCGGCGGAAATCATCCGCCGCTACGACCGCCCCGCGCTGTTTCTTGCGGACGCGAAGGAGCTCGTCCATCAGGCGGCGGAGAAAATCGGGGCGTGGACGGGGGCAATCCCCGACATAGAAACGGGCGAATCGCACGCGTGCGGAAGTTCGCAAATCGTGGTCGGCACCACGCAGAGCGTGTCGGGAAGGCTCTTCAAATACTATCCGGAGGACATCTCGCTTATAATCGTGGACGAGGCGCACCGCAATACGCTGGGCTCGCGGGCGTTGAGGGTTCTGAACTACTTTTCGCGCGCGAAGGTCGTCGGCATTACGGCCACGCCCTACCGCAGCGACAAAAAACTGCTCGGCTCATTCTACGAAAAGGTCTCCTGCGAAATCGGGCTTTTCGAGCTCATAGCGCTGGGATACCTTTCGCGCATCGTCGTAAAAAGCGTTCCGGTTGACGTCGATTTGAAATCCGTCCGCTCCCGCAACGGCGACTACGACGAAGGCGATTTGGCGAAGGCCCTCTCGCCGCATTTGGCAAAATGTGCTGAGCTGTTGAAGAAATACGCCGCCGACAGGAAAACCGTGGTGTTTTTGCCCCTTGTGGAGACGAGCAGACTTTTCTGCAAACTCTGCCGCGACATCGGGCTTAACGCCGTCCATGTTGACGGGAACGACCGCGCGGCCATCCGCTCCGACTGGCGCGTAATATGCAACGCCTCGCTTCTTACCACCGGATGGGACGAACCTTCGGTGGACTGCGTATATATTTTGCGCCCCACCAAAAGTCAGGTTCTTTTCAGCCAGATGGTCGGGCGCGGCACGCGGATTTGCAAAGGCAAAGACTACCTACTGCTGCTCGATCCGCTGTTTCTGTCGGACGACCTGAACCTCATCCGCCCCGCAAGGCTCGTCGCAAAGGATCCCGAAGAGGCGGTGTTTTTGCAGTCGCGTCTCGACACCGAGGGCGGAGATTTGATGGTGGAAGCCGACCGCGCGAAGTCCGACCGAGCAAAAAGCATGCAGGAGCGACTCATCGAAACGCGGACGAAAAGTTCGCGCACGATAGACGCGATGGAGCTTGCGCTGTCGCTCGACAGGTTCGACATAGTAGACTACGAGCCGGAATTCCGCTGGGAGAGGCAGCCGATTTCCGACGGGCAGAAGTCCGTCCTCGCGGGCGGGGGTTTCGACATCGACATTCCCGAAATGTGCAGGGGGCTAGCCTCGAAAATCATCGACCTACTCTACCAACGCCGCGAAATGGGCCTTGCAACGCCTAGACAGGTGCGGCTTTTGCGGAGGCTCGGCTTCAAAAATGCGGCTACCGTTTCCTTCGACGAGGCAAAAAAAATGATTTCCGCAAGGCTTGACGGAAAGGCGCGGCATGACGGAAACTGAGAGAACCGCGCTTCTTTTCAAAAGCAGATACGAAACCGCGTGCGTTCCCGTCGCGCGGGACAAAACGCCGCTCGTAAAGTGGGGCAAATACCGCGACCGCCTTCCCGAAGACGGCGAAATCCGCGTGTGGTTCTCGGGGAACAACTCGATTGCCGTGGTCGCGGGGAAAGTCCAGTGCATCGATTTCGACGAGAAATATTCGGCGGGGATATTCGAAAAGTTCAAAAGGCGTTGCGCCGAAAACGCGATGGGCGCGCTCGTGGAGGGATTGTTATGCCAGCGCACGCCGAGCGGCGGCTACCATCTGGTTTTCGTCTGCGAACCCGACGAAAGGAACGCCAAGCTCGCCGTAGCCGAAAACGGCAATGTCGCCATAGAAACGCGCGTCTCGGGCGGGTATTTTTTGATCGCGCCGTCGGAGGGATACGAAATCGTCTCGGGGAGCATCGGGAACATTCCGACAATATCGCCAGACGAGCGCGACGAGCTCTTTTCGGTTGCGAGGTCGTTCGACACCCGCAGTCGTGAAAAGCTAGTTTACGGAACTTCCGAGCTCCCCGGCGACGACTTCGACTCCAAAGCCGACGTGCCCGAATTGTTGCGTTCCTGCGGCTGGACACACGTCGGCGGGAACTACTGGCGCAGGCCCGGTAAATCGCGGGGGATTTCCGCGACGTGGAACCGTATCCCGAACAGGTTTTTCGTGTTTTCAAGCTCGACGCAATTCGAGCCGAATGTCGCCTACAAGCCGTGGCACGTCTACGCCGTTCTGAAATGCGGAGGGGATTTTCGGAGGGCTGCCGCCGAACTTTCCCTTTCGGGATATGGTAGACACGGTCCGACTATGTCCGCGAAATCGGGGCGGATTCCCCAAAACGACGTTTTTACGGTCGGAAATTCGGACCATACGGACCGTGTAAAACTTCCGCCTATTTTGAAGTACGCCGAAACCCTCGACAAGCCCGAGTGCAACGAAATCCCCAACGAGGTTGTTTGCGGCGTCCTGCACAGGGGCTGCAAGATGATTCTTTCGGCGCCCTCGAAAGCCCGAAAATCGTGGACTATGCTCGAGCTCGGGCTTTCCGTCGCCGGCGGGCAATACTGGATGGGAATCGAAACAGTCCAGACTCCCGTTTTGTACGTAGACTTCGAATTCCTCTACGGGATTTTCAGCGAAAGAAGAAACAGGATAATCGCCGCAAAATACGGTACATCCGACATCGACCTTCCGTTCTACGAACTCGTCCTTCGCGGGTACGACGCGCCGTTTTACGCCATAAGAGAGCACATAGAAGGCTTCTGCCGCGAAAACGGCATAGGTCTGATAGTCTTCGATCCCGTCTACAAGCTCGCCGACGATTTCGACGAAAACAAGGCCCGCGACGTGGCGAAACTGCTGAGGGAATTCGAAAAACTTGCGTCCGACCTGAATGCGGCGGTCGCCTTCGCACACCACTTCGCCAAGGGAAATTCGTCCGAGAAAGGCAGCATAGACAGGGCTTCGGGCAGCGGCGTGTGGGCGCGCGAACCCGACGCGCTTCTAATGCTCACCCCGCTCGACGGCGAAAACTACACGCTCGAAATGCATCTCAGGAATTTCCCGCAAAGGCGGCCCGTCGCCGTATACTGGAACGACGGCGTTTGGGAGGTAAACGCGAACATCGACGCGGAGGAAAGCATACGCGAACGGGATTCCTCGCGCTTTTCAAAGCGGCACTGCAAGGCCACTGCAAAGGATTTGCGGCGGATATTGCAGTCCCGAAACGAAACGGTTGTCGACAAAAACAACAGGCTGAAAATAGCCTCGATTTTGGGTGTCTCCGAGCGCACGGTATACACGCTTTGGAGGCAGCTGAAAGACTGCAGCGGAGGATTTTGCAGTGAATAAACCTTCTAATTGTCATATTGTTATGGATTCACTGCAAACTACAAAATGCATGTTGCAGTGGATTTTCGGCATTTTTTCGTCGATCGCACTGCAAGTTACTGCAATAGCGTTTTGCAGTGGCGGTCTTTTTTATGCCGTTTCGGGGACGGATTTTCCCCGCCGTTATTCGTTCAAAGCCCCAGTAAATACTGGGATTTCGGGGCTTCCGCAGTCGGCGGTTGTTCCACTGCAAAATACCCACTGCAAACTGCAACCGCAATTTTTCAGTTTTCCCTTTTCCCGCAAAGTGCAACCACACACTGCAACATACCTACTACCCCCTTTAGGGGGGTAGGTATGTTGCAGTGGGGTGTTGCACGCATTTCATCCGTTTTTTTCACCGCAGATTTTCGGCAAAAAAATGAAAAAACTTTCTCCAAACGACAGAAAATACATCGCCGAATACAGGCGGTGGTTTGACAAACTTCCCGAAAGGCAAAAGGCTATCATGAAAAAACAGGGCTTGGACAAACCCCACATCGACGACTACACTACGCGGCAGGCGTTCGACATTTCCGACATACAGATTGCGGATACATCCCGCGACGAAGAACCCGACGGCGCGAAGGTTTTTTCGGAGCGGGACTTCCGGTGCCGTTTTGCGGAATTCGCCGACGTCGTTTTCGAGGAGATTCTGAGGCGAAAAAACGTGGCGCTCACCGTCGAATGCATGCGTTTCATTTTCGGGAAAAGCCGCTACCGCTCCGAAAGCGAAATCGCAAATTCGCTGAAAATGACGCGCGCCAACGTCTCCGCAAGGTGCGTCGAGCTGCGCGACAAGTTCGGTATGGAGGCGTCGCTTTTCGGACACGGCATGCGTTCAAGGCAAAGCTACAGGAATTCCGTCGTCGACGCCATTTCGGATTCCGAGAAAATGTTCGAGCGGATATCGAAAGGCGTCCGATAGTTGATTCGCGTTAACTATCGGAAAATTGACAAAGCATAGGTTGTTATGAATGCGATCGAAATCAAAAACCCCACGGCAAACATAAACGTCTCCGAACTCGGAGTGAAATTCTCGGAAAACGTGTCCATCGAGGAATGGGAAACCTTCGGCGAGCAAATCGGGAGGCTCGTGAATTCGTCGCAGTTCATAATCGGCGACTGGCTCAATTTCGGGCGCGAAAAATGGGACAGAAACGAATTCAAAAAGCGCGTCGAAATCGCAGAGGTAAAAACGGGACTGGATCCCGACACGCTGAAAGTCTACGCCTGCCTTGCAAGGCGCGTCCCATTCGAAAACCGCAATCCCAAGTGCAGTTTCCAGCTGCACAGGATAGTCGCCAAGCTCGAACCGACGGAGCAGTCGAAATGGCTGAACATTGCCGAGAAGAAGGCGATGACGGGCAAACGCCTGAGGGCGTCGATCGTAGCGGGAAAACCGCTGAGTGTCGAGGAGTTTGTCCCGAAGCGGACATCCGAGAATCTCCATTCCTACGACGACTGTCTGGGCTTCGTGCACGACATCCGGCGTTGGTTCGCCAGAAACAAAGAACGCGGAGTTTTCGACGAAATGGACGTCGAGCAGCTCGCCTTCGAACGCGACAAGCTACGCCCCGTAGCCGAGATTTACAATGAATTCAATGCCATGATTCGGGAAAAACAGAAAGAGAGTTTATGTAAATAAGCCTATTAATTTAGTATTTGATTATTTGGATTCATTTTATTCCAGAGGCTTATAAGTTTTTGTTTTCCGCCTTGTTCTAAAAACTTATTAAATGCATTAGTCTGTTTAGACGACATTTCTTTATTCCCTAAAAATTCAAAATTATCTAGCCGTACTTTAATATCTTGCTCATCTTTAACCAAAATATGACAATGAGGAAACCCGTGATCCGAATAAACTTCTACTTTTCCACACTTTGGCACATAATCAACGCAAGCTTCACCTATTAAACTTCCATTACTTTGCAATATGGAGAGAATTATATCATGCTCTAAACGATCTATCTCATCATTCATATTCCAGTGGGAAATAGAAAGATATCGATTAAAAATCAGATCATTGTCTTTTTCATTCATATGATTTTTAAGCTATAAAAAAGGAACTTTAAGGTCAAGTTTTTAACTCAAATACCCTCTGAAAAATTTATTAGGGATTATCATTAGAATTAGCTAGAAGGGGGCGGCATAAGGAAGCTTTCATAACCCATTGAAGCGCAGGATCTCGCGACAGAGCGCTTTCTCCCTGTGAGAGACCTATTTTTTATGGTGTCCCACTTTTTTTTGCGGGTTCTCGGCGATTCGATTGCGAAATCGTCCAAATCATCCCTAAAATGGGTATCTCAATGAGAGTATTCTTTATTGCGGGAATGTCCCACTTCGTTTTTTCTGTTTTTAATAATTTTTCGCATTCGTCTTAAAATACGCAAGTTGCAACAATATGGCAATTGTTTATTCTTCCCGAAAGTGGGACATTTGGGACACGTTTGCCCGTTTTTTTGACAGTCGCGGCTTTTGCATGGAAACGGGAAGCAAAAAAGTAATGGGGTTGGATCTTCCCAATGCGAAAAAGATTATCGAAGCCGACAACAAGGTCATAATTTCGGGACTTGCAAAGGGCAGAAAACTTCCCGCAAATCTGCGAAACGACATAGAGGAGGCCATAGCTCTCGAATCGGAGGAGGATTTCAGGGGCAACGCCAAAAGTTGGAGCGACCTTGCGATACTGTTGGGCATCAGCCGTCGAACCCTTCTGCGGAAACGGAAGGAGCCGAACGCCCCGCAGGGATACGGAGACGTCGGGGCTTGGGTGAAATTCCTAAACGGGAGCGAATCCGACAATTCGCTGAAAAGGCTGAACGAAGCGCGTCTGCGTATTTTAAACGCGCAGGCCGCTGAAAGGGAATTCAGGCTTAATGTCCTCGAGGGAAAGTATGTCGAAATCGACGACGTCCGCGAAACGTGGTTTGCGCATATACACCAAGCGATAGCGCTTATGCGCTCCAAATTCGAAAACGAGCTGCCGCCCGTTTATACATTGGAACCCGTAGCCAATATGAAACTGAATCAGGAGGCAATCGACGAAATCTGCCGGACAATGTCGGACGGCGGCAAATACACACCCTAATCCGTCAGTGTTCTCCCCTTTCTATCCGGTCCGCCTCCTCCAAAATGTCCAGTACGAATTTTTGGCATTCCGCATCTCCCTTTAACGCGAGATCGACGATTTTTTCGAGCATTGCATAGGCCTTTTTCTGTGCCTTTGTTTTTGCGGTATTTTCTAGCTTTCGGACTTTCGGCGGATTTGCGGGTTCCTTCATTTTTATTTGTTCCCCGTAGTATAGCTTAGCATCCGACAAAAAGGCAAGCCGCGAAAAATTGACAATCCGCCTATCGGAAATGGACGGATTGAAATCATTGGACCTGTTTTCGGGAACCGGCGGATTTGCGCTTGCGGCGGAACGTGCGGGAATCGAAACCGCAGCATTCTGCGAAATCGAAAAGTTCCCGCAGTCGGTTCTGAAATATCGTTATCCCGATATTCCGCTAATCGACGACGTGAGAAAACTTACCGGGGAGACTTTCAAATCCGCCACGGGATTAGACTATATCGATATAGTATGCGGCGGATCTCCGTGCCAAAATCTGTCGGTTGCGGGGAAGCGCGAGGGACTGCGCGGGAGCGAAAGCGGACTTTTTTATGAATATGCAAGAATTGTCAACGAACTTAAGCCGAAATTCGCCGTCTGGGAAAACGTGCCCGGTGTATTATCATCGAATGGCGGACGGGATTTCGAAACAGTGCTGTGCGCATTTACTGGACACGACGGAATCGAGTTCACCCGTTGGGGAAACGCGGGATACTTCAAGGGACGGGACGGATTCTACAACTTCGCCTATCGGATTCTCGATTCGAGGTTTTTCGGAGTCCCGCAGCGCCGCAGAAGAGTCTTTCTTGTCACAAGTCTTGGAGACGACAGTTGCGCCGAAATACTATTTGAGCAAGCGTGCCTGCGAGGGGATTCTGCGTCGGGCGAAAACGAGAAACAAGACATTGCCGCCGTTGCTGAAAGAGGCTTTGGAGGGCACACTGAAAACGCCGTAGACAATACGCTGATTCTGACGGAAAGTTCGGCGACGATACAGTCGAAGTCGCCAACGCTTACGGCGTCGATGTCCAAAATCTACAATAGACAGACTCCCATACTCTTCGAAAACCACGCGCAGGATTCGCGGTATAGACAAAGAGACGATTCCCCTACGATTACCTCTCGTTGCGGAACGGGCGGCAACAACCTGCCGCTTGTAGTAAAACAGCACAACCACGGGGAGGTCTCAGTGTCGGAAATTTCGCCGACGCTGAACTCGCAGTCGGGCGCGGGAAGGATTCCGATGGCGGTGTCCATCGCCGAAAACATCATAAACAGAAAGGGCTGCAACGGCGGGAACGGAATCGGCGCGTTGGAGGAAAAGTGCTATACGCTGAACGCCACGGGCGTGCACGCCGTCGTCTCCGAAAGCAAAATACGCCGCCTTACGCCGCTTGAATGCGAACGTTTGCAGGGATTTCCCGACAACTGGACGCTCGTGCCCGACGCCCGCGACACGAACCGCTACAAAGCCTGCGGAAACGCGATTACGGTAAACGTCGCGGAATGGATTTTCAAAAGGCTGGTAAAATGCGCAAAAATACGCTGACAACGCTGTTGGCTCCTAATTGGAGGCTTCCCGAAAGGATTCCCCTGTGGAAATGGTGCGAGGAGAACGTAAAAAACATTCCCTACTCCCCCATTCCGGGGCATTTCAAGTCGGCGAATTCCCCGTGGGTACGCGAAGCGATGGAGGCGATGGCTGATCCCGACATACGCCTCGTTTCGATTGTCGCCCCCGTCCAGTCGAGCAAGACGATTGGCGCGGAACTGTGCCTTTGCTACATCGTCGCAAACTTTCCCGGCCCGTGTCTGTGGCTTTCACAGACCGACGCCGACGCGAAAGACCAAGCGGAGGCAAGGTTGCACAAGCTCTTTTCTGAATGCGACGCCGTGAAAAAGCTCTTTCCCGCAGACAGGCACAAGAAGAAAACCCAGACGGTTTTCTTTTCGAACGGAATGACCCTTTGGGTTCTCGGAGCCCACGCCAAAAGCAACCTCCAGAGCCGCTCGATACGCTGGCTCATAGGCGACGAAACCTGGCAGTGGCCGAACGGTCACATGCAACAGGCGGAGGCCCGCGTCACGGCTTTCGGATGGCTCGGCAAGTGCATTTTCCTCTCGCAGGGCGGAACCGAAAACGACGATACCCACAGGAAGTTCGAAACGACCGATATGCGGGAATGGGAATTCAAATGTCCCAAGTGCGGGAAATACCAGCCGTACAAGTGGTCGAACATCGAATGGGACAAAAACTACCACGACGGCGAAGGCCGAATGGACTTTGCGAAAGTCCGTTCCTCCGTCCGTCTTGTCTGCGAATTCTGCAAACACGAAATTGCCGATTCCGACGCCAACAGAAAGCTGCTCAATTCCTCGGCGAAGTTCGTTCCGCAAAATCCGAACGCGCCGGCTACGAAGGCGGGGTTCCACTGGAATTCGCTGGCGTCGATGTCGTGGGGCGAACTCGCCGAAATGTACCTTCGCGCGAAGGAATCGTGCAGGCGCGGCGACATGGAGGACTTGAAAAACTTCTACCAGAAGCGTCTCGCGCTTCCGTGGGGAGACTTGGAGGAGGATTTTACCTTGGACATTTCGCCGTCCGGTTATCGGATGGGCGACGACTGGGAATCGGAGGCCGCCGTCGGCGCAAAGGGTGCGATACTTCCGCCGCCGCACGAAAGCAAAAACCGCGTAAGGCTCAGGTTTCTTACGGTGGACGTCCAGATGGACCACTTCTATGCAGTCGTCCGCAGTTGGGCCTGCGACGCCTCCAGCAGGCTGCTATATTGCGCGAAACTTCAGACTTGGGAGGATGTGGAAATCCTGCAAAACAGGTTCGGGGTGTTTCCGCAGCTTGTGTTCGTCGACGCGGGATATTCGACGTTCGAAGTCTACAGAAATTGCGCAAAGCACAACTGGACGGCTCTTATGGGTGACGGCAGGCGGGATTTTCCGCACAGGGTGAACGGAAAAATAACCCAACGGTTTTATTCCACGGCGCGGCATCCGCTTGTTTCCGACAGGAAATGCCGAATGCATTATTGGAGCAATCTCGGAATAAAGGACACTCTGGCACGGTTGCGCTCCAATCAGAACCCCGAGGAAGGCTCGACGTGGGAGGTTCCGTCCGACGTTCCGGAGGAATACCTAAAAATGCTCGATTCGGAGCAGCGGGTGAAAAAGGGGAATTCGTGGGAATGGCGGCAGATCGGCAAGCGTCCGAACCACTATTGGGACTGCGAGGCAATGCAGGTATGCGCCGCCTATATGATGAAGCTTTTCAAGGTTGATTAATATGGAAATATAGTAATACTACGAGGATATGAACAGAAGGGATAAAAAAATTTTGAATGCTATAAAGGACGATCTTTGCAAACACCTATTTAAAAAAGGCTGCAAAAGTGCAAGAAATTGGGAGTGGCACCATCAGTTGGGAAAAACCAAAGAGATTCAGGCATGCGGAAATATAAAAGAGGCTTTTGACGAAATAAAGAACTGCATGTGTATTCCCATTCCAAAAAATTTTCATTGCATGCTACATGCATTCAAACCAAGATATTTCTACATCGGCATTAATTATAATGCAACCCTCTTCAACAAAATAGCAAGAAAATGCATATACGATGAATATTGCAATGGAACCGTTAACAATACAATATTAAAAAAGCCGATTGCAACCAATGGAAAGAATAGCGGTTGCGCCTATGAATTTTCGAAAGGCGGCAAAGCAAAAGCCAATTTCTGCGATCAAATTAAGGTGCCGTGTGTTCCTTCGACAACGAACTGGGGAGATCTATTCGTCATATTGGGAATATAATCCCCGAATAAGCTCTTTATCTTCTTCCGACAGTTCCGCCGGTTTCCCGAATTTTCCCCAGAACTTTTCGTTCCGGCCGAAGTACAGCTGTATTTTCAGCGATTTTTCGGGCATTTCCGCTCCGAAATGTTCCAGCACTTTACGAGCCCGCGCGCAGTCGTAGCCCATGCGTCCGAGCGCCTTGACGAAGGCGCATTTGCCGAATCCCATAATTTGGGGATTTTTTGCAACTTTGGATTCGTTTGATATTTTTGAAACTTTGGGAACTTTTGATTTTTTTGAAAGTTTTGAAGCTTCGCCGACGGCAATCGGGGCGTTTTCGTCCTCTATTGCCTTCAATGCCTTTGTCCGCTCGTCTTCGTTCTGAAAATCCGCAAACGATTTCGCGCTTTTCACGAAGAACGGCTTGAACGTTTTGAGATTTTTTACGAGATAGGAAACGCCGTCGGCGTTCTTCTGGATAAGGCGGACGGCGACTCTGTTCCGCCCTATTTTCACGACGTATTTTATGCCTTTTTTCAGCAGTTTTTCGTCCATACTTTTTCCCTATATTTGACGGAGCGCATACACGCTCTCCGCCGTCCTTATATCAAGTCTAATAACAAACCTTTTTAATAATTTTTAAGCAGCTTCGGTTTTTCCTCCGCCGGTCTGCCGCCGTTTGCAAAATACACGAAACAGTCCAATGTTTTTCCCAAAGGGAGCTTGCATTTAGTGATTTTGCGGGCGTAGAATTTCGGATGGCATTCGAACCTGTCGATTACCGCAAGCGCGGTGTCCGATACCCTGTAGATTTCCACGGGAATGCGGTGTCCGACTCCCGCTTCGTCGAAAAGATACGGCAGCATTCCGTCTGTCGTCAGCGGATATTTTTCCGACGTTTTCCCCGTACTCAAAAATTCCGCCGAAAGCAGTTCCATGATGAAGTGGTTTGTCTTTCCGCGTTTCAGCGTTCCGTAGACTGCGACGATGTTTTCAGACATATGCGAGCCTTTCCAGTTGCGAAATATATTCCCTTCCGAGTTTGAAATACTCCGCGCCGCAGATTATCCGCTCGAGATAGCCCGCGCGGGGAAGCCCCCTTTCGGAATCAGAACCGACATATACGAGGGCGTCCCTCCTTTTTCCGCCGAGCGACAGCGTTATCCGGCGCTTTACATACGCGCCCGAACGGACGCCCTCGAAGCAGTCGAGAACCTCCTCGTCGAAGCGCGATATTTTCCACAAGACTCCGCTGACGGACGATTTTTCGGACTCGACGATTGTCGCAACCCCGCGCGAGTTTATCGCGAATCTATATCCCCTCAGCGTCGCGCGCGCCACCGCCTTTGAACTCGGACAGCGGAAACGCATCTGGGCGGGATTCATGTTAGAGCCGTATGCGAAATATAGCCTATCCATTCGACACCTCCCACAGGAACCCGAATTCAATCAGGTCTTCGACGAAGGCTTCGCAGGACTCGACCCTCACGGTTGCGTTGTTGTAGAACTTGCACCGTTGGGACATCTCCTTCATGAAGATTTCCTCCGACGACATCGGGTTGAACGACGAGAACCTTAGCGCCCCGACGATTTCCTTCGGCGTGTTTCCCCTGACGGTTCCGCCGCCTAGCATTTCGTATTTTTTTGCGTCCATTTCATTTCCCTTCTATGCGGCGAACTTCGCCGCGCGGTTGTTGTAGTAGTTTACAAGATCTGTATCGAGGAACTTTTTAAGCTCCGTTTTGCGCCCCGTTTCTACGGTGTTGCGCCTGCTGAATTCCACGAATCTGGCGCAGAAAAGAATCCAGTTCCTGACCTTCTCGAATTCCACGCTTCCGCTGTGCTGGCGGAACTCCACCGTTTTGTGGCGCCAGTAGCTCTGGCTGTTCAGCTTGAAATACCTGCTGCCTCCCGTCACGGCGCTTTCGAGCATGCGCAAATTCGCGGCGGATTCGATCTTGGCGTTCCAGTCGCAGACCCTCATCGAGCGGCAGTATTGGTTGTGCCTACGGCTCGGCGGCATGAACGAGTCTATCGTCCGCTCCAAAGCCGCGTAGTTTTTGTAGAGGTTCTTCCAGACGCGTATGTCGGTCTTGAAATCGTCCGTCCCCAAGTGGACGTGCAGCCCGCAGCACTTTCTTATACGCGCCCCCGCGCTTACGAGCGCATTGCAGACCTTTTCGAGCTCGTCCAACCCGCCGCGCCCTTTAGGCACGGGGCTTACCACCTCGAAGCCGCCGTCTACCGAAGCGTCGGAGACGATTTTCCAATGCGTTCTCGTGTCGTGGTTGTATCCCTCGATTTCGCATTCGACTCCGGCGTTCCTTATCGCGGTGCGGATTTTGCTTTCGCTTTCGTGGATTATTTCCATCTCCACCCCGAATGTCCTGTCGAACGAAAACGCGTCCGAGCGGAACTTTCTCGGGCGGGCGACTCCGTAGACCGAGGCGTATACGTTTTGCACGAAACCGTATCCGACGCCCATCGCTTCGGCGACCTGTTTGCGGGTCATTCCGAGTTGCAGAAGCATTTTGATTTTTGCCGTTTTCGTGACCGTTTGTTCGAGAATGTGCTGTATGTTTTCCATGGCGTGTTTCCTTGTTTTGACGCCCGTATACACGCTCTATGTTCGGATTATAGCAAGTTATATATCAACTATTTGCGGAAATATATTTTTCGAAATTCCGACTATTATGCTTGACTAAATTCCGTAAAAACGGATACGCCGAAACGACGCGCGCGCGGGCGGAAATTGACAAGTTGTCAAAATGCATGGAAGACAAAAAGGCAAAGGCTCTGGCAAACGGTATCGAAGTGTGGTGTTCATTCGACGAACTGGTTCCCACAGAAAGGCTCGTCGAAAACCCGAAGAATCCGAACAGGCACCCCGAAGCGCAGGTAGAACTGCTCGCAAAAAACATAAAATATTTCGGGTGGAGACATCCCGTTACGGTGTCGAAACGCAGCGGATTCATAGTCGCGGGACACGGCAGGCTCGCAGCCGCGAAAAAACTCGGCGCGGCAATCGTTCCCGTGGACTATCAGGATTTCAATTCGGACGCGGAGGAGACGGCAGTTCTTGTAGCCGACAACAGGCTGGCGGAACTATCCGAAACGTCGGAGGACGATTTGAGGAAAATCCTCTCCGAGCTTGACGGAATAGTCGATTTGGACCTTGCGGGATTTTCCGAGACGGAAGCCGAACAACTTCTGCGCGACATCGGTTCCGAAGAGGTATTGGAGGAGAACGTTCCGGACGTTTCCGAAAATCCGCTGACGAACTTCGGCGACGTATTCGAATTCGGCGGGCACAGGCTTATGTGCGGGGATTCCACCGACCCCGAGCAGGTGAAAAAACTAATGGACGGAGTTACCGCCGATATGGTTTTTACGGATCCGCCGTACAACGTGGACTACGACGGGAACGGACGCAAAATAGAAAACGACAACCTCGGAAACGCATTTCCCGAGTTCCTCGAAAAGGTCATAAAAAACGTCTTCGAATTTTCCGACGGCGCGATTTACATCTGTATGTCCAGCTCCGAAATCGGCACGTTGCAGTCGGCGTTCCGCAGGCTCGGCGGGCACTGGTCAACGTTCGTTATCTGGGCGAAGGACACCTTCACGTTGGGACGCTCCGACTACCACAGGCAATACGAACCGATTCTCTACGGTTGGCGGGAGGGAGGTCCGCACCACTTTTGCGGGGACCGTTCGCAGGGAGACGTCTGGGAATTTCCGAAACCGAAGAAAAACGACGTACACCCGACCATGAAACCCGTAGAATTGTGCGAGCGAGCGGTGTTGAATTCGTCGAAGCCCGACGGCGTCGTGTTCGACTTGTTCGGCGGCAGCGGCTCGACGCTCGTCGCCTGTTCGCGGACGAAGCGCAGATGCCGCATGATGGAATTCGAGCCGAAATACTGCGACGTAATTCTGAAACGCTATCTTGCGCTTTATCCCGACTCGGAAATTTTGCGCAACGGCGAGGCATTCACATTCGGGAAAAATCTATAAGTCATACTGATAGGGATTTATTTTTGCGTATTGTCCTAAGACTCAGTCTATTATATAAATATCCACACGATTTTATCAAGTTATAAAATGCCGCATAAAAATATTCCAACCATCAAGGATGCACGGCTAATTTAAAGTGCCACTTTAAATTAGCCATAAAAAAGATTCTTCCATGAAAGAATCTTTTGCATTTTTCTGCAGAATATTCGAGTGCGAAAGAATATTCTTGTCGGTATCAAACAGAAAGCGCGGCGAGAACTTCACCGATTTTTTCGCTCTGTTTTTTGGTGAGAGGAGAGCCTCTTTTTATTTTTGAAATCAGTGTCTGTTCGGAAATATCCGCTATTCGCGCAATTTTCGATACATTCAATATCGGACGCAGGGAGCGCAATTGCTCAACCGTGGCTTCCGGTTTCGGTATGGGAAGTTTTGCGCTCTTTCTCGCATCAAGCCAAAGTTCCTGCGCGACCTTTATTTCTTTAAGTGCGGCAAGCTCGGTTTTACCGTATGCTATACAACCTTCAAGGGCGGGAATTTCCGCAAGAAACTCCTTTTCCGATTCGTCCCATGAAATTCTTATAGGATAATTAGTCTTCATCTTTTATCGCCTTTCTTACGCTACGGACATAGCCCGACTTGATTTTGTTTCCGTGTTTCGCCAAAACAACGGTCTTTTCCGTTTTAGCGTTCTGAAATACCTGATGGCTCCCTTTCCCGCCGAAAAGTTTAAACTCGTTTTTTCCCAAAAGATAGACAAGGTCGTCATAGCTCCATGCGTTGTCGGATTTTTGATTTCCGAGTTTGTCCATCAATTTTTCGAACTTTCCCATATCTTTATCGGAATATTGCATAAAATTTTATGCATAGTCAAGGGATATTTTTGACAAATTACTAAATCCTATGGCGACAGACTACTCCATAGGATTCACGGAGGAGGAGGTCTTGGAAATCCTCTCCGTACAGAAAGCCGAACTGAAAAAGACGCTACAGTCGTTTTCGGATTCTGGAAGCTCGGCGACGAAACGCAGGCTAGACGAGATAAACTCGATAATATCGAGCTGCCAGCTTGCCCTTCGGAAACTGAATCCGCAAAAATACGGCGGAACGAACCGCATACACAGTTCGGATTTGAGCGGGGGATTTCCGCTATGAACTTCCGCAGATTCCTAAGCGGAATATTCTACTCGATAGGCGACGCGTTCGATTCGGCGAAAGTTTCACCTAGGCGCGGGACTCCTCCGGGGGCATACCCGACCGATGCAAAAAACGAACTTCCGTCGTACACCAGAAACGAACTCGTCCGCCGCGCAAGGTATTTGGAGAAAAATTCCGGACACATACGCGGAACCCTGCGGGACATGAAAGTCTACGGCATCGGCGACGGCATACGCCCAAACGCCAAGAGCCCGAATTCCGACTGGAACAGAAAGGCGGAGGAGTATTTCAGGAACTGGTCGCGCAGATGCGACATTACGAACAGGTTTTCGTTCAGGGAGGTTCAAGGGCTGGTGTCCCGCGCAATCGACGTGGACGGTGAGGTTTTCGTAGTCAAAACGTACGACACCCTAAAACGCCCGAAAATCCAGATTCTGGAAACACACCGACTCGTCGGGGAATCGTCGGACGAAAACACGCAAAACGGAATAACCTTCGGGAAGTTCGGGGAGCCGCTCTTCTACAATTTCAAATGCGGGGACGCAACCCGCAGGATTCCCGCCCCGTCGGTTCTGCACATATTCGAGCCCGAGCGCGTTTCGTACGTCAGGGCGTTTCCGGGCATACAACATTCGATACTCGACATCCTCGACAGGAACGAAATCCTCTCGCTCGAAAAGCACAAGGTAAAGCTCATCTCCGACATCGCGAGAATCATCACAAGCGAAAACACGAACATCGACGACGATTCGGATTTCAGCGTAAACACGGGCGGCGTAGATGCCCCCCAAACAAATCCCCGCGACATAGAAAGAAAATTCGGGGGAAAGAGTTTCAGGCTGAACCCCGGGGAGAAAATCGAGGCCTTCGAAAGCAACATTCCGTCGCCGACGTTTTCGGGGTTTCTTGCGGAACTGCAACGCAGCGGATCGCTCGGCGTCCTCCCGTACGAATTCGCGGTGGATCCGTCCTCGGTGGGCGGCGCGGGCGTCCGCCTCGTTCTTTCCAAGGCGCAGCGATACATAGACGACAGGGGCAGAACCCTCGACGAGCGCCTGAACCATCCGCTCTGGATGTTCGTAATCGGGCACGCTATAAACTGCGGCGAACTCGAAAACCAAGTCGGCTGGCACAAAGTCGCGTGGACACATCCCAAGCGCGCCACGGTCGACGCGGGTCGCGAGGAACAGCAGCAGAGGCTGAACGTGGAGGCTGGCTTGAAAACGCTCGAAAACGCGTATTCGGAATTGGGGCTTGATTTCGAGGACGAAATGCAGACGCGCGCGGCCAATGCGCGACACATAATGCGCCTTGCGGGAATTCCCGACGGCGAACCCATTCCGCTGTGGATGCTCTACAAACCGCAGGGTTCGCAGGTCATAACGGTGGACTCTCCCGCGAATAGTTGACGCGTGTCAACTATTCGGGATTTGACAAGCGGCGATATTTTAATGAACCGTGAAAAATTTCTGCAAAATTCGTTCCGCGCGTGGAATATCCTGCCCGCGGCGTTTTTGGAACTGTGCAACCGCAACGCCGCCGAAGTTCCGCGCGAATGCGTCGGAACCGACGCCGACGCGTGGCGCGGCGCGTTCGCGCCCTTCGTAAAACAGCGCAAAAAAACATACGTCGACGAAAACAAAATAGCCCGCATCAAAATAAGGGGCCCCCTTTTTCGGGAGGAGGCGCCGTTTACGGTTGCGGCGTGCGGAGGAACGGACTACGGCGAACTTCTCGACGATTTGGAGTATGCGGAGAATAACGCCTGCGGAATTTTCCTCGAAATAGACTCCCCCGGAGGACACGCGGCGGGCAACGCGGATGTCGCGAAAGCATTTTCGGAAACAAAGCTTCCCGTGGTAGTCCACGCGGGTGGCTACTGCTGCTCGGCGGCGTATGCGATAGCCTCCGGCGCGAACTACATTTTCGCAAACGCCGACGCGCTTGTCGGCAGCATCGGCACAATCCTTCCGCTAATCGACGAGCGCGGGCTTTGGGAAAAGCTCGGCATAAAACCCGACTACATAACGAACCGCGACGGAGTCTTGAAGGCGTCTGGGATGCCCCCGAACCAGTCGGATTTGGAACGTCGCAGTCTGCAGCTCGAAACGGAGTCGTTCTTCGAACTTTTCAAAAACCATGTCTTGAAGCACCGGAACATTCCGTCTGAGGCAATGAGGGGACAGGCGTTTGTCGGCTTGAAAGCCCTCGAAAACAATTTAATCGACGGTATACGCGGAAAATCCGCCGCCTACGAAAAACTGCTTTATTTGACAAAAAGGTCTTGAATATGGACAAGCCAAACACATTACAGGAAGCGGTTCTCTCGCTGGAGAATCTGCAAAACAAAATCTCCTCGCTTTCCGCAGAACTCGAATCAGCCGAATCGGAAAACGTCAAACTCAAAAACGAAAACGAAGAACTCTCGTCCGAAATCTTCGGGCTGAAAAGTTCCGTGGAAAGCGAGCAAAGCGCTAACGCGGAATTGAGGTCGAAACTTTCGGAGCTCCAAAAGCGGTACGACATTCTCGCGGCGAAGGATGCGGACGTCGAAAAACGGGCCTCGCAGATCGCCGCGAAAATAGCGGGTGAATCGGGAACGGAGACTCCCGTGGAGGTTCCGCAAGGCGGGGAAGAACCGTCCGTTTCGGAGATTTCCGAAATGCTCTCGAAGGCTTTGGGACGCGAAAAGGCCGTTCTTATGGACAAATACGGCGACAGAATTTCCGAATATCTGCGCCGAAACAAATAACCGAAAGGAGGAATTTTTATGGCAAACAACATAGCATCTGGACTCAAACGCGCGGTGATACTCAAATCCGCGATGGAGGCCTTCAAACACAGGCTGGTATCTCTGGGACTGTTTTCTACGGTGTTCAGGGACGTTCCGTTGGAGGGCTCGAACGACATTGAGGTTCCCTACTATCCGCTCGAAACCGCGGCGTCGAAAGACTACGACGGTTCCTACAAGTTCGACGAGGGCGATTTGGAGTCGCGCAAGGTCACGGTCAACCGCAGGAAATACCAGTCGCTTACATACACGTCGGAGGAAAAGGCTCGCCAGCCGTACTTCGACCCAGAACAGCTAGGCAGGCTCAAGGGAGCAAAACTCGCCGAAGACGTCCTGTGCGACATACTCTCGTGCGTAACCTCGAAGAATTTCGGGGCGGCGGCCGTTACCGCCAACGCCGACGAATTCGACGCGGACAACGTCATCGACTTAGAGACGCTCTGCGACGAGGCCGACTGGCCCGACTCCATGCGCGGATTGATAATCAAAAGCTCGTATTTGGGAAATCTCAAAAAGAATATCGTCTCCGCAGGCGGAGAGGGAAATTTCGGGTTCTCCCCCATTGCGAAGGAGCTGCCCGACCTATTCGGCTTCAAGCTTTCGCGCTTCAACAGGATTCCGGCGGGAGACGAAAAGCTGGCGGGATTCGCGGTCTATCCGAGCGCGATACTCGTGGCGCTTTCCCCGATAACGCCCGCGCCCGAAGTGCATATGGCGCTTTCCGCGTACGAGACGTACACCGATCCCGAAACGGGGCTTACTCTGGAATACCGTTCGTGGGGCGACCCCGATTCGGACTCCGCCAAAAGCATAATTGAATGCAACTACGGCTTCGCCGCCGGCGAGGCGTCCGCAATCAAGAGAATCTGCGCATCGAGTTAGTAATATGAATTCGCACATATTGGTAGGATACGGCTTCGACAAAACCCACAGGGTTGTTCTCGACGGGGCGCCGTACGCGCAAATCAAGAAGGCCTACAACGAGACGAAGCAAAGCGGCGAATTTTCGAAGCTCGAAATCTGGTCGAGGGCAAACGGTCTCGAAAAGTCGAAGCGACTAAAACGCGTCGCGGAGAATGTAGAAGGAGATTCGGCGGAGAAAAATGTCGATACGGACGATTTCAAGATAGAAACGCCCGCACCCGAAGAGCAATCAGGGAAAAAGAGGAAGCCGAAGATTTCATAGCCTCGGAATTTCCGCGACATCGATACGCAAATTCGCAACACGCGGATTTGCGTATTTTGTTTTAGGATATATTCCCGAGCGCGGTTTCGCGGTCGTGTTTTCTCTCCGCATAGGCCAAATCTATGTCCACCGACAATCTGGGAAGATTTCTGTAGAACAGGTTTATGGCCGTTCCTCCCTTCAAAACAAAAGTTTCGTCCGAAAATACGAAGGGAAGCGTGTCCAAAAGGAGTTTGACGATGTTTTTGTAGTATTGATTCATAGCGGCGGAAGCGACAGAATCGATTTATCAGGCAATACGACATTCAGATGTTTTCGCGAATCGAACTTGCGAACCGTATCGATCAAAAAATCGGAATACGAGACATTCAATTCCCTACCCCAATGGGCAAGAAGGCGCAAAACTTTTATGCGTTTGCAGTTCGAAATAAGGTTTTCCAAGACTTTTTTACGGGGCGAAATAATCAGGTCGAACAGATTTTTCGACTCCTCCACCGTATACAGCATTCCGACGTTGTCCAAAATTTCCAATAAGGCCCTTTCGGGTTCGGAAACACGGACGCCCAAATCTCCGAATATACCCACGGCGAAAGTGTATTCGGAATCGAACGGGGATTTTGTTGTGTATACGAACGGAACAATGCCTCCAAACCATTTGGGGATTGTTTTTACGATGCCGTTTCCCCAAAGATGGATTTTTGCGTCCGCCGGAATATTGTGTACAATGCCGTTTAGAGCCAATGCCGAACGCCCTCCTATGTGTATTGACGGGTGTTTCTTTTGCAGAAATTCAACCGCATTTTGCCATTTAATATTTGAATTCGGCAGCATATACACGCCCTTTTGCAGGGACAAAAGCAGTCCCTTTTTTACATATTTCGACCGAAGTCCGGATGTTATGCCGACGGAATCGAGGCTCTCCGATGAAATCGGAGACTCCGCAGACAATTGAAAAAGATTTTTTGTTAGGATTTTTCCCATAAATCAACCCAGTGGAAGCATACTCGGAAATTTCTAACAAAATATCAAGAATTTTTTACAAAAGAACATTAATATCTCTCGCCTGTTTTCACGTTTTCAAGAATTATCAAGCCCTTAATTTTCACGTTTTCAAAAAATATTGTCGGTTCTTTTTGACAAAAAGCGCTTCCGTATGAATTTTGCCGACGAAATAAAATCATCCGTGCGCGAGATATTCTCCGAGCTTTCCGAACCCGCCGTTTGGCGGGGAAGAACCGTAGACTGCATAGTTTCGCAGTGGCAAAACGGGCTGGATTTGGAATCGGGAGGCTTCGTCCCAGACGCGTCGTTTTCGGTGAAATTCGACGAAAGCGGACTCTGCGGCGAACTTCCAGAAATCGGCGACATAGTTTCAATCCGCGACGCCGAATACCGCATAACGCGCGTGTCGTCGCGGACGGGACGGGGACAAATCGAGGCTACGCTGGTATCCCGCGACAAATAATGAAAATAGACTTCAAAATCGATACGGAGGCTTTCGAGTCGGCGCTCGTCCGCTACAAGGTCACCTGCGGGAAGGCTTGGGAACAGGTTCTTCGCCAACAGACGCGGCTTGTCGCCGAAAAGCTGATGAAGTTTACCCCTCCGAAGAATCTCGGAACGGGAAAGAAACACGTCGCCGCCGAAATAGGCAAGGTGTTCGCCGATTTGGGCAACGCAAGATGGCACGACAAGTCTTTGGATAAAATGTGGAAGGCGGGAAATTTCGAAGGGGTAAAAACCGCGCTTTCAAACCACCCCGACAGGGCGGCGTTTCCGATATTCCGATACCAAAGAATACTCCCCTATCCCATTAAAAACATACACAGGACGGCGATCTCGAAAAGCGGGCGCGTCCCGAAAGGTTTTCAAACGGTATACGCAGTCGGCGGCAAGGGAACCCTCAAAAAATATGTATCCGAAATCCAAAAACACGTCGGAATCGCAAAGTCGGGCTGGCTTGCCGCAGTCCAAAAACTCGGCGGCAAAGCCCCGAACTTCGTATCGCGCCACGGCACCCGCTTCGGGAAGCTGGTCGACAAAAACGGCGGGGACAATCCGCATTTCGACATAATAAACTCGGTATCCACGTTCCCGCGCGGGAATCTGCCGTACCGCATAATGAGCCGCGCGGTAAATTCGCAGAGAATCGCAATGGAGAAAAATATCGAACGTATTTTAAGGGAGAAAAAACCGTGAAGCTTGAAATCGAAAACGCGGTATTCGAATATCTGAAAAAGACCCTTAACCGCGACTTGTCGGCAATGCTCGTAAGGGGACATTCGACGACACTCCGCCCCGTTCCCTACATCGTCGTTGACTGTTCGGAACCCAAGCCGTTCGGGACATTGTCTGCCTCCGACAGGCTGTTCGAGCTTGTTCTCGAAATCCGCATAGCCGATTCGGCGCACGATATCGACTACCAAATCCAGCAGAAGCGCGTAAACGCCGTCTTCGGGGCATTGGAAAACTTCGAATGTCCCGCGGACGGAATATCCGTTGTATCGTTCGAATTCGAGCTCGATTCCGACGCGCGGGACGACGACAACATAGGCAGCGTTCTGAAATACTCCGTAATCGCGCAGATTTGACAAATTTCCGTTCAATATGGCAAACAGGACATACAAATTCAGGGGAACGAAACAGCCCGTATCGTTCGGAGTCGAAAAACTCGACGGCTACATAATAGAGGCTACGGAGGAGACTATAGAGGGCGAGGAACTTGAAATCGAGGACGAAGACTCGAATGTGGTCGCGCATTTTTCGGGGTTCGGAATAAGGTACAAGCGCACCGCAAGCCTCATCCCGCTCAAAGGCGCGGAAGCTCCCGTTCCGGGGGACTCCTTCAAAATCGGCGATACTTTCGAATTCATCGTAAAGTCGGTCAAAAAGTCTTTGGCAAAAAAGGACGTCGAAAAATGGAGCATCGAGGGCACATACTATCCGGAGGTTCCGATGGAGCCGGTAGACCTATGACGGAGTCGTTTTACGAAGCCTTCATCAACTGCCGTCATCGGGTTCTTGGGCGGAATCTGAAACCGTTTTCTCTCAGACATTGCCTGTATTTGGAGGCGATAGGTTCTCCGTATATGGACGCGATAAACGGCAAGTCCGCCGAAATCACCCGTCGGGACTTGGAAATCGCCGTCATCGTATGTTCGGCGGAAGGCGACATATCGGAGGCGTTGCGGCGTATCGGGTATATCGGCAATTTTGCGATGAAACTGCATCCGTTCAAACGGGCTTCTACGCAGTTTTTGTCGTACCTTTCGGACTACATTGCGCTTCCCGAACTTTGGGAAAACGGAGGCGAAACCGTAAACGCCCCGTGGATACTTTCGAGGGTCGTCCTATTAATGTCGAAGACATCGCTGGGACGGAACGAAATCTGGGACATGCCGATAGGCGAAGTTTTCTGGTATTGCGCGGCGTTCGGGGAACAGGAAGGCGCGGTGCAAATACAGCCCGACGCGGAACAGGCCGCGATAGAGGAGGCGCTGAAAGCGAAAAACAATGGCTAATCTGCTGGTTAGAATCGGACTAAACTCCGCGGGGTTTAAGACGGGATTGGCGCAGTGCCGAATGGCGGCGGGGAATTTTAAAAAGTCCGTCGGCGGTATGTTTTCGGGAATCGGGTCGCAGATTCTCGGGGCGTTGGGCGTGTCGGCGGGCATTGCGGGGATTTCCGCGCTCACTCAAAAGACCATCGAATTCGGCGGTCACGTCAAGGATATGGCAAACCAGCTGCGAATGGGCAAAAGTGAATTTCAATCGCTTGCCTACGCCGCAAAGCTTGCGGGCGTTGAAGAGTCGAAGCTCGTTCAAACACTGCAAACCCTCAACCAGCGCACGATTGACGCCTGCGACGGCAACGACACCTACCGCGACGCCTTAAACCGCCTCGGCATAGACTTGAAGAATTTTGCCGACCAATCCCCCGAAAAGCGTTTTGAAATGCTTGGCGTTGCCTTTAAAAATTCGGGCGAATCGCTCACCGCGTTGAACGACATTTCCACTATATTGGGGCAAAAGACAGCCCCGCAGCTTTTGGAGGTTTTGGACAAAGTGGCGACTCAGGGAATGGAAAGCATAACGCAGTCGGCAATCGAAGCGGGCAACGTTATGGACGAGGAAACGCTTGCGGCTCTCGCCCGCGCGGGAGACGAAATCGACAAATGGCAAAACCGAATCATAGTCGGATTCGGAGGGTTTCTCTCGGATATGGCCTCCGCAATCGGGCGGCAAAAGTGGGGGCTTTTGCTTGGTATGAAGTTCGCCCAAGCGGGCGAATTTATCGAGGAGGCGTTGCGGGATATTTCAAATTACATACTCGCCGTGTTTTCGTCAGTGTTTAGATACATAAACGGCGCGTTTTCGGGCTTTGTAGTTCCCATTCGCAACGCCTTTGTGGGCTTTATCGAGACTGTGGGGAGCGCGTTGGGAAAGTTCGTCGGAATGTTTTCCGACAGCTGGCAAAGCGCGATAAACAGCGCGCTTGACGGCTTGCGCGAGCTAAAAGACGAAGCAAACCGCCTTTCCGCGAAAGACAAAAACAAAAGTTTCGGGCAGATTTTTGCCGAGGAGGTTTCCGACGCGTCGGGCAGGAACAATTCGCGAAATCGCCAGAATTTGCTTACTTCGAAATCGGTTGATTGGTATAAGGAGCAGCTAAAATACGTCGAACAAGCCCGCGATGTCGAAAAGCAGTTGGCGGTTTCGGCGGAAAATGTGCGCAAGGCAAAATATCGAAAAGCCGACGAGTCGCCCGAAATCAAAAAGTCGGCAAAGGAGCGCAAGCTTGAAAAGTCGCTCTCAAACCACAACGATTCGTCGCTTGCAAAAATCGGCGGAGGCGGACTTCTCGCAGCCCGCTACGACATCACCGCAAAACAGCTCTCGGAATCCAAACGCCAGTCGAAACTGCTCCAAAAGATAGCCGAAAACACCGAACACCAGTCGGGCAAATCGGAGCTTCTGATGAAATAAAAAAGGTGCACGAAAATTTCGTACACCTCGAATATTGAAACTATGCCAGAACCGCTTCAAGCACGGCTTTGGGATGTTTTTTTGCGACCTTTATGAGTGTAACGGCAGCCCCAGTCGGATTTCTATGGCCTTGTTCCCAGTTTCTTAGAGTTGACACGCTTATGCCGAACGCCATCGCAAACTGTGTTTGGGTCATATTGAGTTTGTGTCTTACATCGGTGATTTCGTTCTTTTCAAGCTTTGTAACTTTTGCGGGTTTCATCTTTCCAGAACGGATCGCCTTCATCTGTTTTACGCTTTCAAGCAGGTCGTTAAAAAGTTTTTCTTCCATTGTTGCCTCCTAATCAATTAAGTCGGTTAAAATCTTCAGTTGTTTAGGCGTCAGATTTTCCTGACGGTTCTTTTTATATGCCAAAAGCAGAAAAATCATGTTTTCCGCGTTTATCCAGTAGTATATGACACGCGCCCCTCCGCGTTTCCCGCGACCGCTTGCCGACCACCGAATTTTTCTCAAACCCTTGCCTTTCGGAATCAAGTCCCCCGCGTCGGGATGCTCCAAAAGCTCGAGCTGAAATCTTTGAAGTTCGTCTTCGTCGAATATTCCCTCTTTTGATTTCTCAAATAAAGGTGTTTCTATAAATTCCATTGTTGCAATACTCAGTCATTGACGTAGTTTTGTCAAGGCAAAAATTTTGACATCCGCCGTTTAGTATGCGGGTAAGATTGCAGAACGGCGAGGTATGTTTTTTGCGGGATTCGGGCGAGCGTGTTGTATCGGCGGATTCGGTCGCGACGTGCTCCGCCACTTGGTTTTGCTATCCGTATTCGGCGGCGCTTGCGCATTGCCCGATTGTAAACAAGTCTCCGCACCCGATTTGGTCGGATTTGTATTGCAAGTCGGTAGGCATTAAGCGGCACGGCGAAGGCGCGATAATAACCGCCCAATACGAGGGTTCGGAATTCGTCTGGGATTCGGACAGGGACTCCTCCGAAAACACGGTGGAAGTCTCTTGCACAATGCGCGAGGAACCTATTGAAAGCCACCCCGATTTCGAGAGATGGGCGGGAAGCCCTGACAAGCCCAACTGCGGAATATTCGACGACGACGGCAAATTCGTCGGTTGGAATTCCAAAACACAGGGCGGCAAAATAATGGCGGGCGTAAAAAGCTACCTCGTGCCGTCGTATTCGGCGGCGGTAGGCTACATTTCAAGGGGGATACCGAGCCTCGGCGGAATCGGCTCAATCGGCGGCGGTAACGGTCTGCCCGCTATCGGCGGAAACCGCCAATGGATGTGCACGGGAATTTCCTACAACAAAATGGCAGACGGCAAATACAAAGTGTCCATCACCTACCTTTTGAGCGGCCCGAACGGCTGGAATAGGTATGTTTACAAATAATGCTTTAATCGGAAAGCAAAGGGCATTTTTCCGTTAGGCAAAGCTCGCCACTTACGGAAGAATAAAAAATGCTTAAGGATTTGGGGAACCAGAAACTGCCGCGATTCCGTGCGGGGCTGCCGCTCTTGGAACAGGTGACGGCGGAACGGCTAAACGACATCTGCGCAATGATTGAAGCCTCGCGCCTGCAAAACGGCG